>Ga0208616_1000020_pt1 | contig 79114 bp, 46 predicted proteins | sample CryBogCBE16Oct07_FD_184575 | JGI IMG/M metagenome (GOLD analysis project Ga0208616, IMG submission 184575) | Freshwater microbial communities from Crystal Bog, Wisconsin, USA - CBE16Oct07 (SPAdes) (version 2) | ecosystem: Environmental > Aquatic > Freshwater > Lake | place: Crystal Bog... | reverse complement strand
TTTGGTATCATTGCTAAACGTTTCACGATTGACCATGAATGTGGTTCCCCAATGACTCCATTGAGTACCAAATACATGAACCATTTTCATCTGCCAAGGGTTAGGATAGTATTCAAAGTCAAAGTTACTGTAATCTAACTCACTATTCAATATCCATAATATGGGAGTGGTTGCACGATTAGTACAACGATTGATTGTGTCTACCCAACTGTTTAGATAACGTGTCTTTTGAATGTGCGGGAACTTGGCTTTGAGTAATTCAAAACGTGCTGATGATTCTTTATTGCCTTTGTCAACGTAGAACATGTCTGGCTTTTTAAACAGTTTAGCCAATGACTTATCATCAATTGCAGTCTCCTCAATAAATTTGAAATCTGTTTTGCCTTTCAAATAAGACTTTGCATTAACAAAGTATGTCTGCGTAACTTCACTATCAGGTGAACCGAACACGTTAACGTAATCAGATTCCCAAGCAATGTTGATAACTTCAGGTCTCCATGCAAAATCAAATGTAGAATAGTCAATGTTTTTTTGCATCGCCCAAAAGATTTCGTCAGGATGTTTCTTTACTAAATCTTCAAGTGTTGTATCAATAAAGTATTGACCAATCTTTACTTCAACTAATGTTGCAGGATCAACTTCAATACGATCTAAGTATACAATCTCTCCGTTATTACCTGGTGTAAGATATCTTGGGCCATCTTTCTCATCTAAAATTGTACCAAACTGATAGATATAAGGTGGCGCTAGTGGATGAGGTACCCATGAAAAATCAAATGTTGATACATCTACATTTTCAGGAATCAACCAATTCTTTTTACTAGGCACTAACGGTGCTTTAATGTCTTCAATATATTTTACTTCAGTTGCACCTGGAGTTTTGTATTTAGGACCTCCTCGATTTTGCCACACTGTTGCAAACTCATAGATATAAGGTGGTGAATGTGGGTCTGGATGCCAACTAAAGTCAAACTTAGATATATCAACGTTGTCGGGAATATCCCACAAACTCATATCAGGAGTTAACTTAGCAAATACATTATTAATATATTTTTTATCTGTTGAATTAATTACACGATACTCAAGTGTAGGTTCACGCTCTGCACTATGCCATTCGTTACCAAATACATAGGTGTATGCAGGTTCAGTATCATCTGGATGCCAACTATAATCAAACTCTTTAATGTTAAAGCCAGGCAGCACAACAAAGTTATCTTTGTTTGGCAAACGCTTTGCTTTAATAATACGTGTGTCTACGTATTTTACTGGGCTATCAGCAGTGGTGCCTGGCGTAATATATTTTGGTCCACCTGTCTTTTGCCATTGAGTACCAAACTGATAAATGAAAGGATCATCTTCTGCATATGGATGCCAACTAAAGTCAAATGAACTTACGTCAATCTGTGTAGCATCATATTCCCAGTTTTTTGTACTAGGAAGAACTCTTGCTGTTTGACATTCTTCATATTTCTTTATAGTTGCATTAGGCACCACATACACGGGTCCGCCTGTCAATGCCCACTGCGTGGGGAATTGATACGTGTAAGGTGGTGCAGTATCGTCAGGGTGCCAACTAAAATCAAAACCATCAACATCAATATTGTCTGGTACTACCCAGTTTTTCATATTAGGTAGTTTCTTTGCTTTGGGTTCAGAAACATACTTGACTTCAGTTGCACCGTATACTTTGTATTGTGGTCCACCTGTTTTTTGCCATTGAGTTGCAAACTCATAGATATAAGGAGGATCCTTAGGATGTGGATGCCAACTAAAATCAAATTCAGTTGTATCTATACCTTTAGGTATAATCCAGTTATCAGTATTAGGTGCTAACTTAGCAACAACATCTGACACATATTTGAATTTCTTAGCACCTTCAACGCAATACTCTACTGTAGGCATTTCTTCTGCAGGATATTGTGTATTACCGAATTGGTAAATAAAAGGATCATCTGTATCATCTGGATGCCAACTAAAATCAAAACTTGACATATCAATATCATATATCATATTCCAGTGGTTCATTGATGGCAAACGTTTTGCTTTAATAATACGTGTGTCAATATATTTTACAGGACTGTTTTTATGACAGCCTGGTGTAATATATTTTGGACCACCAGTCTTTTGCCATTGTGTACCAAAGATATAGATATAAGGTTGATCTTCTACATAGGGATGCCAACTAAAATCAAAACTGTTTTCATCAATTAAATTACTATCGTATTGCCAATTCGTTTTATCAGGCAATGCACGTGCAGTTTGATCTTCTACATATTTGATTTCTGTTGCCCCAGGTACAGTATATACAGGACCACCACTTAATGCCCACTGAGTTGCAAAGTTATAAATGTATGGTGGACTTGTCGCATCTGGATGCCAACTAAAATCAAAATCAGTAATATCAATGTTAGTAGGTACAGTCCAGTTTTCTTCGGAAGGCAATCTTTTAACTTTGCATGTGTCAATATACTTTGTTTCAGTTGCACCTTCTACAATATATTTAGGACCGCCAGTCTTCTGCCACTGAGTTGCAAACTCATAGATATAGGGTGGGTCTTTGGGATTAGGCTTCCAACTAAAATCAAATCCTGTAGTATCAACGTTGTCGGGGATTTCCCAGTTAGTTCTATCTTGCCCTAGTGTAGCAATGATATCACTAACATACTTAACTTGTTTTGCCTTAGGAACACTATACTCTACTGTTGGCATAATCTCTGCTGGATACAAGTTATTACCAAACTGATAAATGTAAGGTTCTTCTGTTTCGTCAGGATGCCAACTATAATCAAAATCAATTATAACTAAGTTATCAAGTACAGCCCAGTTCTTTTGATTAGGTAAACGCTTTGCTTTTAATACACGTGTGTCTACATAACTAACTGGACTGTTCTTATGTACTCCAGGTGTAATATATCTTGGTCCACCTGTTTTTTGCCACTGTGTACCAAACTGATAGATATAGGGTTCGTCTTCAGCATACGGATGCCAACTAAAATCAAAACTGTTTTCGTCAATCAACGTTGGATCAAAATCCCAATTATCTTTATTAGGAATTGCCTTTGCCGATTGATCATCTACGTATTTTACTTCTGTTGCATTAGGAACAGTATATGTTGGTCCACCGCTTAATGCCCATTGCGTAGGGAAGTTATAGATATAAGGAGGACTTGTTGCATCTGGATGCCAACTAAAGTCAAAGTTGCTAACATCAACATTCTTAGGAATAGTCCAGTTAGTCATATCAACTAACTTTTTAGCCTTTTGAAAGTCCATGTACTTTGTTTCAGTTGCACCCTCTACTACATAGCGAGGTCCACCTGTCTTTTGCCACTGCGTAGCAAATTCATAAATATAAGGAGGATCATTAGGATTAGGTTCCCAACTAAAATCAAAGCCTGTTGTGTCAACATTGTCAGGAATAATCCAATTATCCATACAGAATTTACGAATAGCACGTTCATCCATGTATTGATATTCTGTTGCACCTTCAACTACATATTGAATACTAATCTTATCTTCTGCTTTGTTCCATTGATTGCCCCATGCATAGATATAAGGAGGCGCAGTTGGATTAGGTACCCAACTATAATCAATGCCATCGCTGTTTTCTAAAAATTCAAAGTTTTGCTTTTGTGGTAATAACTTTGTGTTACTTGGCATGTGCTTTTCATCTGTAGCACCTTCCATCTTATAGATAAGTGTAGGCATGATAGTACTATCATACTGGTCATTGCCAAACACATAATTTAAATTAGGTTCACGTGGATCAGGTCTCCATGTAAAATCAAATGTAGATTTATCTATAGGTAAAATGATATCCCACTTGTCCCATTGTGGTAGCACATCTATAGTATCACCCATGTATTTTATTTCTGTAGCACCATCACACACATACTGCAACGTAGGTGTTATTTCAGCAGGTTCGTATTTATTGCCCCATGTATAAATGTAAGCCGGCTCACGTGGGTCGGGTCTCCATGTAAAATCAAATTTTGTTTTATCTACTTCTTTTAAAAGCGCCCACTTGTCCCATTCAGGTAATACTTCTAATTTTTCAGGCATGTACTTTTTATCAGTTGCGCCTGGTACATGATATTCAACAGTGGGTTTTAATGTACCATCAATATGTTTGTTACCCCATACGTAAATGTATGGCGGATCCAATGGATTAGGTCTCCATGTAAAGTCAAATTTATTAGGATCAGGCTGTTGATAGAATACCCATTTATCTCTTTCAATCGTAAGTTCAACTGTTGTAGCCATGTATTTGACTTCAGTTGCATTAGGTGTATGATATTCTAATACAGGTTTTAATTGTACTGGTGCAAACTTTGAACCCCAGCGATAGATATAGGGAGGATCAGTTGGGTCTGGATGCCAACTAAAATCAAATTTGTATTCGTCTATATTATCTAATAATACCCAGTTATCATTCTTTTCGTTTTTTCTAACAACAGGGTCTACATCACTGCGATATATGATAACTTCACCTGGTTCTTTGGGGCATAACCATGTGCCACTGTCTTTTTGATGTTGGCTGGGCCAGACATTGTTATGTTCTTCTGCCCACACTTCTTCATCAGGTAAGAATTCAAAATCAAAATCCCAGTCGAATCCTCGATAGTCACAGAATTCATTGATGATCCAAAAGTGTTCGGTTGTACACTTTTCTCTTGCATCTTCTAATGATTCTGCAAATCTTTCTCTGGGGTGAACGTTTGGTTTATTTCCGTAATAGAATACATCTCTAAGCATCTTGTATTTAAGAGTAAACTTTTACGCCATAAAGTTTTTCAAATCTATCTGCATCACTACGGTCATTGACCATTGGTTCGCCACGGATGTTTAGTGATGTATTAAGCAATATTGGACATCCTGTGGCTTGATACCAAAGTTCTAAGAGAATTCTGATTCCACTTCCATCTTTAGGAACAGTCTGGACACGACTAGTGCCGTCAGCGTGAACGATAGCAGGAAATAGGTCAGGATGCCTACAAGTAGCGATGACTTGCATATACCTAGAGTTGTCCCAGCCAACAGGCATATCAAAGTAATCATGAACCAACTCCTCCAAAATGAGAGGCGCAAATGGTCTGAATTTTTGTCTACGTTTGATTTCATTTACTTTATCCTTAATTTCATCCCCACGGGGATCCGCTAATAAACTTCTGTTACCTAAAGCACGTGGCCCAAACTCTGCACGACCACTTGCTATACCTACTATCTTACTATGTTTTAATTCTTTATACAAGTTTAAAATAGGATAACGACCAGGTATTTCGTGTCCTAAAAATGCATTCTTCCAATTTAACTTTTTACCATAGCCTAATGCTGCCGCACCTAAACTATTACCTGCATCACCTGGATTAGGCATGATCCAAATTTTGCTAAAATGATTACCTAACAATCTATTTGCTAAACAGTTTAATGCAACACCGCCACCATATACTAGATTACTGCTAGTACCCAATGATCTAGCCTTACGCATAATGATTTCAATTAGTTCTTCAGTAAGAAGTTGAGTTGATGCGGCGATATCCATATCGTTGGCATTCTCTAAGAATTTTTCTCTTACTCCGGTGTGCAAGTTTTGTGCAAAATCTAAGTTATCTTTGTCTGACAAAAACTCACGACTAATTTCTTCACTGTGCAATGCTTTGCCATATGCAACCATACCCATGAGAATGTATTCTTCATCTAATGGTTTCAACCCCACACGTTTTGTCATTGCTGAGTACATCAATCCAATGCTGTTAGGATATTGTTTACTCCATAGTTTTTCATAACGTGCCATACCATTTTTATCATAGTATGCATTATAAATGCTGATAGTGTCGAGTTCCCCAATAGCGTCAATAACTACTACAGTTGCATTGTCAAAGGGGCTAGTTTGGAATCCTGCTGCCGCATGTGTTAAGTGATGACTATGTGTTTTAATTGAACCACTACGATCATTAAATTTATCAATGATATTTTCACCTAATAGTTTTTTCATATTAAGCGGTCCAACACTTTGTCCTGCTCTAAGTTGACGTATAGCCTTTACCCAGGGCTTTTCATAGTAGTGAACTTCATATAGGTCTCTAACATGTTTTTTAGCATCATGCACTAAATCAACACAAAGATTAGCATCATGTTTGATTTTACTGTATCTTTCGCTGTGACCAGCAAATAGGATATCACCACTGTCATTAATGACAGTTATACCTGCATCATGAAAGCCGCAACTGATTCCTAAGTATTTCATGTGCTTATTTATAGATGAAAGGGTCACGCTTTTTTAATTCTTTGATACGTTTTCTATATTGTATCTCACGTTTGATTTTATTGTAAATTCTTTTTACCCAATTAAACATTGTTGTTTTCCTTTAAAAAATTATATAACTCTTCTGCGTAGAGTTGGTGGGGTACTTCATCGTGATGCCAGTATTTAGCCTTTGGATTAGTATAGCCCAAATTCTTGTACTTCCAAAAGAATGCATCATCTTTTTCTGAATCTAACTTATAATAGTTATTTCTGTCAATAAGTTTTGTTATTTGTGCTACATGAGGAGAATCTTTTGTAAACATATGCATAGCATTACACATTAGATATTTTACATTTTTGGATTTTAAAAAGTATTGAATCTGTAGCACGTAGTTTGCGCTCCACATTTCTAACATAGGCTCATTCTCAGCCATGAAACGATGGTATTTGGGAAACAATTCTTTTTCTTCGGGGTCACCGCCGTCCCAACCAAATGTGATTCTAAAATATGTATTGATTGTGTTGTCAAACCAATCGGCAGCCTTACTACTTACATTGTAAATAAAGTTTCTCGTAGATGGAACTTCCAATCTAACGCTTTCTGTCCATGAAGTCAATACAAAAACATCCATAGAGTTTTCATTATAGTTTTGATCAAACCAGTTTAATATGCTTCTAGCAATACAACTATTTGATGCACCATTGGTTGCAATATTAATAGGTCTATAACCCATCTTGTCTGCAAGTCGTGCACCAAAACTATGCTGTCTATTATAAACGCTGTCTTCTTGCCCGTTTATTTCTGATCCAGCGGCATGGCTACATCCTGCAATTAACATTATTTTTTCTTTGTTCATGGTAATAAATGCTTTGGTCTTGTTCGTTTGATGCTGTCTAAAGTAATTACGGTTGTTGCTGGCACAACTGATTTAACTTCAGTGCCCTCAAACGTTTCTTTTTCTGGCATAGACAAGTCTTTACTCTTGTCACGTTTCTGTTCTTTCTCTTCTAGTGTAACTACATAGTCCATGTAGTTACTCCAATCACCTGTGCCTTGCCACTTTAATTCAAAACTAAAATCAATAGTAGCATTAAGTACTGCTTCTTCATTTAATAAGTCAGCAAAGTCTTGTCCACTACGACCTTCTTCTTCACTCCAAGTTGCTTTTGCTAACTTTCTTGCACGTTTAACTGTGTTACTTTGCAAGCGTGAATAATCTTGTGCATAGAATGGGCCTTTACGACCTTCTGGTGGTGGTTTACGATCATCCCAAGGATTATCAATTTGTTCAAACTTAATATCAAAGTCTGCTTCCCATTGACCTTCATCAGTGATCTTAAACTTGTACTTTGCATAATACATTTCAGGACCAAACTGTTGGCCAAACTCTTTGATATCTAAGTCAGGGTGAAATAAGATTTCTGCTTCATAGCCACCACGTGCGCGCCATAGATTTCTAAAGAAAGGCCACATTTCATTTACTAATGCATTTGCAAATGGATTGTTTGAGTCAACAGGTGGAATGATATTGTAATCAAATTCTTCATAATGCATTTCTTTTTGTTTTGCAGGATTATTCAATCTGATGTTGTAATGACGCTGTGCAAGTGCATGACGTACAGGATATGTCACAGGAACTTCTGTGCAACCATTAAACATATCTAGCCAAATGTGAATGCACTTAACACGTGTCATAACGTGTGTGCCACCCATTTTTAAATCATTGCTGATCCAGTGACCTTGATATTTGTGCCACGATACATTGTATGCGTGTGGATTCTGTCCTACAATTGTTTCAGGACCTAATCCATATCCCACACCAAGACCCATGTTATTGATATTGTTGTTACGCATACGCCACATGAATGTCATTGTATCGCTATAGTCTTGATACTCTTCAGTGGGGAATCCAACGATCCAGTTAGTTGCGGCCCAGATGCCTACTTTTTTACAGTCAATAAAGTTCTGTTCCATTTCTTGAATGGTAACACCTTTGTGCATATCGTCTAATACTTTTTGTGATCCTGATTCACAACCAAAGTTAAACATAATGCATCCACCATCTGCTAAGTCTTGCAGATAGTCTAATGTCATACGACCATCGCAACGTGCATAACCAGTCCAACGAACCTTTAAGTATTTGGCTTTAAGTCCTAATGCAAATGCACGTAGTTCTTTAATATTACCATTGATCAAACTATCAATGAACCAAATGATGTCAGTGCCTTTGTTGTAGTATAACCATTCAACTTCGGTAATTAAGTCAACACTTTGACGTTGACGATATTTCCAAAAGTGTGTTTCTTCACAGAATGTACACTTTGCTGTACATCCACGACTAATCTCACTGTTAACTCCATTAGGTACTTCGTACAAACTAAAGTCAATACTCTCATAGTCTGGCATAGGAAGACCATTGATATTGATACGTTGATCTTCAGGCTGTGTTAATACTCTGGCTGCACCACTGTGATCTGATCCTGCTTCGATTTCATCAAGCATTACTAATAAATTCTGTTCGCCTTCACCTACAATAACATAATCATAATAGTCTTCAATCTTAAACCAACTCTTGTGTACATTAGGCCCACCAACTGCAATCTTAATATGAGGTGCTCTACGTTTAATTTCTTGGCACATCCATTTGCTAGGCTCTTCGCTAATGTAATAGATACTGAATCCAACAACACTTGGGTTCATTTCAATAATCTTGTCTACTGCTTCGCTAAGAATAGGTTCTAACACAGGATGAATATCATTCATGTACGTGTCACCTAACCAGTGCCATGAACTTGCAGGGTCCCAAAGTCTAAATGGTAATTTCTTGTTTGGTTGCCAATCATCACGATAAGCATTATATGCTTTAACATTCAAGTCCATGATGTGCGTTTCGTATCCCGCACTTTTTGCCACACCACTAAGTCTAGCAAGACTAAATGGGGGCATATAGGGACTCCATTCAGGGCATAGTACAAGCACAAGTTTAGTGTTTCTTGTCTTGTAATCTACATATACCGGAGTAAGATTCTTTTGATTTACTACTACTGATTTGGCATAAGGGGCAATGGCTTCCATCATGCTACGATGGCGTGCATCTGCTATATCTTCTGTTGGTCTTTCTTTTGGCTTTAACTCGTCTACAGCCAAACTACGTAAATTAAAATCCAATGATCGCTCCTAGTCTTATCTATTTAGAGCAGTAAACAGAGGCGTATAATTTAAGTCATAGGTTTAAAGTGAAGGATTACTCCGTTTTGCATAGACTTATCCTTCATTGGATACATTCCTACCAATTTTAAATTATTGACTTTAGCCATATGTTCCATTTTTTCATAATAATGATTTTCAATCAAGTAAACATCGGCATCAGCAGTTAAATGTTTTGATATATTATTGAAGAATTCGCCGTGAATCTTAAAATCAGGATCAATAACAAGTCTGGCAGTATTTTCTAAAATAAAGTCAAACATTTCACTATTTTTGTTGAGCATATCTGCTTTAAAATCTTCGTAAGTAATATCACTATGGGGAGGGTTACTGATAACTAAATCCCATTTTTCGCTATCAGGGATATCAGCAATATTAGGAGTCAAATATGTTGTAACATAATTTGATAGATTATTGTTCTTTGCTGTTTGTTTGCAGTTTTCAATGGCTGGTTCAAACATATCTGAAAATACAATATAGTTACAGATTCCCAAACCCAGCATTTCGTAACCTAATACGCCAAAGCCAGCACACCATTCAAAGCCTCTGTTATAGACATACTTTCCTGTCTTTTTAATAACTTCAATTAAGTCATCTCTAAAGTATAATCCACCACCGTCAATTTTTTTAGGGTGCTTAATCATTATACCACTTTTTAATCTTATGGTATCGATATGGTCTAATGATTCTCTGTATTGTTTTTCTTTAGTTTGTCTTGTATTACCGTAATGTACTGTTTGTTTTGATGTTCCGTTGTATTGACGCCATGGATCAATAACTACCGCAGTATTTGGCAATTGCAAATCAGTAACATATTTGTCCCAATAACCAATCATATAAACATCTGTGGTATCTGTTTTGAGATCGGTGTCCCCTGTGTGAACATCATAGTAATTTACGTTACCACCTAACTCAGTGACATAATGTCCAACTAACAAACTACTGCTACCGTTAGTATAATTTACGTTAGGCTTATATGCTTTGCCAATGATAGTTACATTGTTACCATATTTTAAACACTTTTGTGCAAGTCTTTTTGCCTGCACTTCTCTAGCAGTCATAATGCTATCAAACAAATCATAACCTAAATTTAATTTATCTGCTAGATAACGTAATGCAATGTTATCACGTGGATGACATGCACCACCATCGCCCATACCTGCTTTCATATATGCAGGGCCCATGATGCGATATGTTGACTTTGCTAATGCGTTAGTAACAACGTCAACATTAATATTGCCACTAGTCTCTGCAACGTCTTGAATCATATTTACTAATGCAAGTTTTGTACTAATAAAGGTGTTATAGAAAATCTTGATTGCTTCGGCTTCGTCCCAAGTACCAACTTCAATGCGTGGATTGTTTTGCATTAATGGTGCATAAAAGTCAATCAACTCACTTGCATCACCTGTTATTGATCCGTCTTCAGTTCCAATGATAATCATCTCAGGATTAACAAAGTCATCAGCAACAGTGCCCATAGCAATCAAGTATGGGTTATAAATGAAACGTGCATTAGTAATGTAATTGATAAAACGACTTCGAACAGTGCCCGGTAGCACAGTACTAATCAATACAACAAGTTGATCTTTACTAACATATTTGTTGATTTCGTTCAATGTGTTAGTAACAATACTATAATCAAAATCTGTATTGGGTAAATGACTTGATGGTGTTTCTCCACCATATCTAGGGTCATGTGGGGTTGGTACAGCAATAAAAATGATATCTCTATCTTGTACTGCCTCTTGTATGCTACTTTTCATTGGAAAACTAGCATTTACGTGTACGCTATCGAACCCAACAACATCGTATTGTTGAGCCATTACAGTGGCGCAGGGTTCGCCTAATTTTCCTACCCCGATCATTGCAACCTTTTTCATGTGAATATTTATAGGTAATTGATTCTAGTCAGAAATAATATGTGTTGTATGTTGTGATAACAGTATTTTATTATAGTGTAACACAGGTGTCAACTCTTTTATCCATTGTCTGATTTCTGGTTTGGTCATTTTTAGTAATCTTTCCACTTCATCCATAATAGCCAAAAGTCTCTTCAATTGTTTCTTTGATATATTCTGCTAGTTGTTTATGTCCCAGTGTGCTTGGGTGATGATCTTTTTCACTAATTCTTTCGTATTTCCAATCGTGTCTACCTGATGATTCTAACCAATTGTATCTATCCATAAAAAATCTTTTGTAGGGAGGTGGCATATTACCATGTGTAGCACAATAACTCCAATAGTAATATTTGATACCATATGATTTAAATATACTTGCTAATGATTCACAATGAGTGATGTGTTGATAAAGACCCTCAATATCTGTATAATTTTCATAACGTTTTTGTGAATCTATAAACATTTCTTCATAAGAACTTCTGTCTTTTAATTCAGTCTTGCTAATAACAGTTCCTACTTTAACTCTTGCCCATCGATCAGGTAAACTTTCAAAACTATTATTCATATCCTTAGGATAATAATATTCGTAGCGTGAAGGTTCAGTCCATTGAATTACTGCTGTAGTATTCTGTAATGTTTCTGGTGTTTGTTGCCATATCCATTCTAATGTGGTTCTAATAATGCGTTGGTTACTACCGCATCCTTCAGCCAAATTAACATGTCTGTCAAAATTCATTAATGTTTTTAATTGTGCTGGCCATGTAATTTCATTACGTAGTGTTTCATCGTCATATAAGTTATCTAACCCGCCACCATAGGTCCAACTACAACCATTTGTAAATAATATTTTCATTTTGCTTGAAATCCTCTACGTTTCAAAAGTCTATAGTTATAATCACATATACGTTCTACATTATTTAACCACTCTTGTGTTTCTGTTTCATTCATTTTACATAAACGTTCTACTTCGTCAACGATAGCATAAATTCTTTGTTCATCATTTTCTATTAAATCATATGATTCATCAATATAAGGACTAAATGTTTTATAACCCAATTCACGCAATTCTCTTAAAAAATAAGGTGTGCTAGCCACAATAAAAGGATGTTTTGCTTTTATGGGTTTCCATGTTTTTTCAGTTACAAAATGGCAAGGATAACACCAAGTTGCTAGTCTATAGTTTAAAGTGCTGGTATCCATATTACTCAAAAATAATGTTTCAGATATTAAACTAAACAATGATGTTTGATAAAACACTTCATCTTCTTTAGTTACTTTCCCCATGTTACTTAAATCTTGCTTTAATGATAAATTTATAGGCAATCTATCTTGAATTGTGGACACATATTCTTTGATCATTTTACTAAAATTAGAAATAGGTTCGTATTGATATTGGTATATCGACTGAGGAGTATCTACCATAGAATAATATGATAACTCCAACAAATCTCGTTTTATTAGTTCACCCAATAAAAACAATCTATGCGGTCTTGCTACACCATTTAAAAACAAAAACTTTTTTGTTGAGTTTGGATTTGAATTAAATTCAATCTCTTCAATATGTGCGTCACGATTAGCATATTTACATTGTAAATATTCAAAATAGTTGTGATAAACTATTTGTGTTGGAAGATAATTGTTTTTTATGCAGTAATCATAATACAGTTTTCTGTTATTTACCGTATCGGATGCTCCTGTCAAATATACAATATCGTTATAATTTATTTTATATTCCAATACTAGTTTTTTAACAAATGCATCTGTAAATTTTAAAAAGTTGAAATCAAACGCTTCACTTGGTAATGCTAGAACAATATAGTATTGGCCCGATTTATTTGCTATTTCTTCTAATATATATTTTATTGCACTCTCTGTTTTTTCTTTGACTTCATTAGGGTTTGAAATATTAGTAGATTCGTGTATATAAATTATTTCAGAGGTAGTAACCGGCTTATTAAAAGCCTTTTCTAAAATAGATGCGGCGAGGTCTAAACACCATGGCCAATCTTCAACGCACTTTCTTAAATCGGTCATTGGGCCTTGTCTGGCAGGTACAGCGTTTATTTCTTCGTGATCCATGACTTACCAAAATTTCTACGTCTTGCAAAAAAGATTTGTTCACAGAATCTTTGCAATGATTGATCTTTATCTTCAGGGAAATCAAATTCATATTCACAAGGGCTAACCAATTCACTAGCATCTTGCACGTAACTAGGGATATCATGCTTAAAGGATAGTACCTTAGGATAGTTTGCAATGTCTTTGTGATCAACCAAATAATTTCTTTGGAATATCATTAGTTCTTGTAATAAACTTTCTTCAATATCAAACTCAGTATGCAAGAAATCTTCAATTACATCAAACACATGTTTGTGTTTATCTTCACTATGTATATTAATTGTCGTACTATGCACTAAATTCCATCCATGAATTTCCATACCTTGAATCGGAGTATGATCAATGCGACCATACTTACCCCAGTTTTGATAGTGTTCTGCAATACGATGAATCTCACTTGCTAGCCAAGGATCCTTTTCAATGTGTGCATACAACTTTTCATAGAATTCACGATACTCTATTCCCTTAAGTTTATACAACACACGGCTGATGTAGTTAGTGATACCATTAATGTGAAATGTGTTCTGAAACCAACTGTGTACTTGTGCTTGCGTCATCTTTTCAATTGGCAAGTCACGGGTAGAAATAACAACTTCAACACCTTCACGCAATTCATGTTCGTTATATGTACCAACAAGATAATCATACACAACACGACCTTCTAACTTGTAGAGTTTACGCTGTGTTAAATTCATTTCAGCATTTTCAAGTAACTGTGCTTGATAGATTGTGATACCAGTGTGGTTACCACTCTTATATAGTTTATAAAAGTTTTCCTTCCAACTGTCTAATGTTTCACCGGGCAATCCTAAAATCAATTCTGTGTATAATGGGATGTTGTGTTCTTCACACATCTTAAACACTTCTTCAATCTTGTTCATCTCTAAGTTCTTACGCTTAATGATGTCCAATACATTGTCATCCATTGATTGTACGCTTAGATTCAATCCAATCTTTGCACCACCTTCATAAATTAACTTGCGCACAATGTCAACAACTTCTTGCTTTTGATTCTTTGCCCATGCAATTGTATATGCTTTGGGATTACCATAAGTCTGTTGTACTTCAATTAGTTTGTCAGCAATAAGACCATCACGCTCAGGGAAGATACCAAAGTTGGCATCAGTAAAACTAACAAAGTCTAATCCCTTTTGACCAATCCATTCTAATTCAGCATATACACGTTCTAAGTTAAACTTCTTAACTTTGTTGTATGTTAAACTTCCCCAGTCGCAGAATGTACATGCATAAGGGCATCCGCGATTTGTTTCTAGTGTTGCATTCCAACGAATCTCAGGATGCTTTGCCATTAGTTTGTCAAAGATACCTGTTAAATATGGACTAGGAATTGTGTCTAATTCGTCAATGCGTGGGCTACTACCTGTGTCGATAGTTTTGCCGTTATCATTGATAAGCAAGCCTGGAATATCAGTAAAAGTATCGCCTGTATGCAAATTCTCTAATATTCTTCTAAAAGATATTTCGCCTTCAAGTTTAACACATACATCAATGAAAGGATACTTTTCAAAGAACCCTTCTTTTTCAATAGGATATTCAGGTCCACCTGCAATGATAAAGATATCTGGATTAGCCTTCTTTAGTTCTCTACCAAGAACTGCACTATAACTACGATTCCAAATATAAGTGCTGAAGCCAACAATAGCACTATCTTTTAATAATTCTACTGCTTCTTCAATATAATCTCTACGCCAAATGAATTCCCCAAGTTCATAATGATCACTGATATGAGGGAATTGGTTTACGTAACTCCATAATACCGCAGGGCTATAAGGCAAGTAGAAAGCATTATACTCTTTCGGACCTTGCTGAAAGTTTGGACTTACGAAACTTATTTTCTTTTTAGGCATATCCTCGCAACTTTATAAATTCTGCTAACTCATCTGCAATTACTTTGTAACCCTTGGTTGTTGGGTGTGAACCGTCGCAATTAGTCAAGTATTCAGCAGGCCAATCACGTTGTTTATAAAACTGATAAAATCCTCCCCATTGCATTGGATCCATTAATCCATCACACCAAACAAGTTTTTGCATAAATGCAATATAGGGGACTTCATCGTGTATGTATCCATTCCAATCAAATTTATTTGCCAATGAACCCGCGTTCTCTTGTAGATAGTATTTAATACCTTGTGGATTATGATGATTAAATGCATTAGCAATTACCACTTTAAATCCATGTGCTTTTGCAAATGCCTGTAAATCTAATAGTGCCATCATTTGCTCACAGGCAGCAAACTGTTCACTCCATAACATTTTTGCATAGCAGTTCCAAAGCGGCCCCTCCTCACCACCATTATCTGGTGCTGGCCACATTGTTCTCCATTTATTATGTTCAAACTCACCATTACTGTATCCATCTGGTTGAGTAATTCGATGATCACTAATGGTTTTGGGATGTTCTCTAAAGAAGTCAAAACGCTCAACACCGGACATCATAAACACAATAATACCTGTGCTATTACTCCAATCAATGTTGTCTACAAAGTGTAGTTGATGAACGGCTGCTCTGTTGCCAATACCCTTAATTCCCAAATTCAATGGGGTATAATCAGGGAAATGATCACGTGCTAATTGGTTAACCCAACTATTTTCGAGTTCATATTTGCGTAAGTGGTAATCATTTTTACCCCTATTACTAATCTGTACTCTACCGTTATATTGTTTAACGATTTCGTCCGGGTATCCACCTTCACCCTGTGTCCAACTACAACCCAATCCGATAATATATTTCTTTTTCATTTTGCTAACCAAGGCTCCATCATATTTAACATTTGCTGGTATCCATTACCATACAATTTATAATCAGTAGTTTCTGTTAAAAACTGTAATGATTTGGGCACCATTTTTTCTTTAATACTACCATAATCTAAAAATTTTTGTCTGTTATACAACATTTTAGGTAATAGAGTTTTATGAATCTTTTTTATCTTACTTAAGTCCCACTGTACAATTTTATTTAAATTGTCAATGATTCCTTGTATTCTATCATTAATGTCTGGCATACTATCAAAACTATAATCGAATAATTCGTCATATAATACTAGTCCATAGTCTTCAACTAGATTTTTGTGATAGTTTTCACAAGACAAAATCAGAAATGGCTTTAAACCAACAATAGGTTTACATGTTTTTTCTGTTACAAAAAAATTATTAGTGCCAAACGAACTTTCAGTTACTATATCAATAAATCCTTTGAAATAACTTCTAGCAAAACTATTAGGACTATATTCAGGAATCTTGCTAAGTACAAAATCGTCTTCGTCAATCAATTTAGATCCGTCGTGATATTTCCATGTAAAACCTATGTTGTTAGGTGATTGTACTCTTTCAGGAAATTGAAATGTAACTATGCCATGTTGAAATAAATTATGCTTTGCTAATTGATCTACTAATAACCCACGTTCATATTTAGGATTGTTATTATAGCAAGTAAACCATTTTTCTGCTTGGATTTCTTGATAAGGTTCAATTCGTGTGAAGTTTGAATTTACAGTTTTAAAAAGTTCTTGTCTGCATCTATCATAATTTACAACATAATATCCATATGTTTTTTCAATAATAACGTTTGGTGCTAGTTCTAAACCATCAGGCCCCGAACAAAATATAATTAATTTTTTATTATTTTCTACTAACCAATCTGAAATTCCACTAATAAAATTATTAAAAATAAATTCAGGTTGATATTCGTAAATGCAATTTGCAAACAATAAATCAGGATTTAATTGTTTAACTTCATCAATTTCTTTTTGCCAGTCATATTTGTGACCCGGCATAGGAAGATTATTGCAGTATACAAAATAAGCAGTGATCATACGTCACCTTTTTTCAACCTAATTTGTTCACTAATCCATTCATAAGTTTTGATTAAGCCAGTTTCTAAATCTTCTTTAGGTTGCCAGCCAATAGTTTCTTTTATTAGTCTGTTGTCACTATTACGACCCATAACGCCCATTGGACCAGGGATATTATGTATAGTTACTGATTTGTTGTTTAGTTTAGCAATCAACAATACTAAGTCGTTGATACTAATCATACGTGTGCTACCTAAGTTAAGAGGTTCGCTATAGTTGCTTTCCATGATACGTTGAATACCTTCGATGCATTCATCAATATACAAAAAACTACGTGTTTGATTACCGGGTCCCCATACTGATACGGTGCCATCACTCATTGCAACTTTACGACATAATGCCGCAGGTGCTTTTTCTTTACCATTGTTCCAACTACCTCTGGGCCCAAAGATATTGTGAAAACGTGCGATACGACATTCAATGCCATGATTTCTAGCATAGGTCATGTACAAGCGTTCGCTGAATAGTTTTTCCCAACCATACTCACTATCAGGTTCAGCGGGGTATGCGCTGTCTTCACTTGTTGTTGGATTGTCGGGATCAACCTGATTGTATGCAGGATATGCACATGCACTAGAACTATAGAATACTTTTTTAATGCCCTTATTTTTCATTACATCTAATACATTTAAATTGATTGTAACAGAGTTGTGCATAATGTCAGCATCATTTTCGCCAATAAAAATATATCCGGCTCCGCCCATATCCGCGGCTAGTTGATATACTTCATCAATGCCATCGGTGATAATTTTATTAACGTTATCCCAGACTCTTAAATCTACAGTATGAAATTCATCTGCAACTGTTTCTGAATATAATGGCTTTTTAAGGTCGGCTCCAACTACGTAATGACCTTGTTCTTTTAATTTTTCAACTAGGTATGTACCAATGAAACCACCGGCTCCGCATACTAAAATTTTCTTTACGTTTAATGTTTTCATACTGGATTAGGTGTTCCTACAATATTAATAAGTTTACTAACAACCATGTCAGAACTTGGAACTTTTAGTTGTTCATAGTTGTGATCTAATATAGGTTTTACTCTACGTTTAAAATCAAGTATCTGATCATTTGACCAATTACCAATCGTTGCTGTTAATTGTACAAGTTTTCTCATGCGCATATTAGGATCAGCAATTTCATCATATGATTCGTCCCAAAAATCGCTGAATGTTTTAAAGCCCATATCACGCATTGCTTTCAATGCGCCAGGGACACCAACAACAATAAAAGGATGCTTGTGTTTCATAGGTTTAAATGATTTTTCAGTTAGTGTTAATTCTGGCAAATCAAAGTTTGTTTCTGTTACAATACTTACTAAACTAGTTTTATAGTAATCACCTGTAGCATTGACTTCATCCGTACACATTTTATTAACATCAGTTTCGTTATCTAAAACTAATGGCAATTTATTTTTAAATCTGTCAGTTACATCAGGTGTAATTTCTAAGTAATTGTTATTAGTAAGATATGTGTCTATCCATCCTTCAAGTGTAGTTGTTGGATGTTCCAAATCAAATTTACTGAAACTGATATGACTTCTATCTACTAAATTATTCTTTTCCAAACCTAATGCAAGTTCAATACGATGTCTTCTATATCTACGATTCCACATTAAAAATACCTTTGGTGGAACAGTTTCAGTATCGTATTCTGGTACGCCATTTAATTCAATTAAATCAGGACGTGTAAGTTGTACTGCAAAAATATTATGTGATGATGGATATGAAATGATTGTTAATCGTTCTTCAGGTCTATCAGGGATATTGTGCTGTCTGCAATAGTCTTCATACATTTCTTTTGAATTCATGCAGCCAGTTAGGTATATGATTTTGTTAAGTGGCAATCCATGAATACCTCTAAAGTATCCATGTAACGAATTCAAATGCCCAGAATTCATAAACGCTTCCACACTATGATCAATTAATATGTAACCTCGATTCATCCTAATCAATCTTATTAGATGCCATGGAATATGAGAGAACTCTAAGATTCCCGTTTTGCCACAGAAATAATTTTCAAATCCAATACGCCATGTTAATGAGTAAGGAAAAATAAAAGGTTCATCAGAATCAATGTCTACACTAATTGCAGGATACATTTCAAATATATCTTTGCGTTTACTAAACAATCTGTTCCACAAATCATCAGCCCAAAAGTTATGTGAGGTTGTTGTGCTACCTTCGGCTACGCTTGCGAAACTTAATACATTAGGAATTTCAGTATTCCATATGGGGCCTCTAGGGCCGATCCAACTATAACAAATCTTTATTTTTTGCATGTTTTTATTTATCGACTATAAATTTAGGAATGATAATATCTGTACCACACATGCACATCTCTTTGTTACATGTGATTTGCTTTGGACCCACTCTAGTGATATCTTCTAGTATGTGACCTATCTTTTCAGTTTGTCCACAACTTGCTAGACTAACATCACCAACCGGATTAATGAAAATACAGTCGCCCACATTGCACTGCCAACCACTAAAGAAGTTTTGCCCATTTACAATAATGTCGTTAGCATTACATACTTGTGTTGAATCATCGTCATAACGATTGTAACTTACTGCAAACTCAGTACTTTTGGCAGGTTTGTCTTTGGTTTGTTGCATTTCAATGTTATGTGTTTTAAAGAATTCTGTTTTAGCAGGGTCTTTGTAATTCCATGGACCAGTAACATGACTTAGTTCGTCATACAACGGAGTCCATTCAATAAAGTAATTTGGCATTACAGATTTAAGATATTCTGCAAACTCAACGATTTCCCAAAATCTTTCTTCGTGCATTAGCATCTTACTAGAAAGATAATTCACACGTTCACATAGGTAAATGCTGTTTTCTTCATAGCGTTTTTTATCGCTAAACTCTACGTGGAAACTAGCAACGATGTCATCAAACAAATGATGATGTTTTTCCCACCATGCTAGTGGGCGACTTAAATTAGTGTTAACTGCAATAGTGCTGTCAGGTAGTTCTTGACGAATCCATTCACAGATAGGAATAAAGTTGCGCCATGCAGTAGGTTCACCGCCGCTAAAAAAGAACTTAAAATTCTTATACCCTGAACGTTTATAACGCTGTGCGATTACGTGCAAGTTTTTAAGATAGATATCTAAGTTACCGTTGTTTGGGTTTTCTCCACCCCAGTTGCCAGGGTTGCAGTAACTACAACGAAAGTTACAAAAATTGTTAACTTGCCATGTTACTGCAACATAAGGCTGCGGTGCTTCGATTGCTATTAACTTGCGGCCCACTCATAAACCTCTTTTAATTCTGGTACTATGTTTTCAAGTTTTTCATCACGGAATCCGTCAAGTTCATCATTAAACTGCTTGAACTCTAAGATACCACCTTTGTTTTCATCACCCACGTTTAAGTTATAGATAATCATTTTGAATCCATTATAGATATCAATGTTATCTTTATACTTTTCTTGGTATACTCTATACAATTCTGTTAGTCTACGCTTAACGTGTTTAGGTAGAATCATAATGTTTGCATACCATGGGTTAGTTGCAAGATTAAATCGTGGACTACTGCTAGTATCGATAAATCCTTTTTCAATCATGTAGTCAAAGAAGTCTGGGAAGTCAAACACATTCCAAATACTAATTGTAGGAGTGATTTGAAACTTAACATGCGGGACTTTTTCTTTAATCTCACGAATGTTTGCTTCAATCTTAGACCAATCAGTACCCTTGCGAATACATTCAGCAAGGTCGCCATGTGCATCTAATGAAGCCCATACTTGTAAGTTGGGGAACTTACTCCAGTATTCAATCAAGTCTACATTTTTCTTGTACTTCAATGAAGAGAAGTTTGTTGTATAGTTTAATTCAACTTGATCTGTTAATCCATTTTCAATCCAATAGTCTAAACATTCGTAATGCTCAGGTGTAATAATGATTTCGCCACCAGCAAAATATACTTCAGTCACATCAGCAAGATATGGCTTTAGTTTAAGCATAAGTGTTTGGTCTTCGTTGTTGTTAACAACAATTTTTTGATTAGGGAAGTACTCTTTGAATACTTCTTCGCCACGTTGATCCATGAACTCTTGTGCCCATTGACTTGAACATGCAGGGCCACAACTACGACATTTCATATTACATAGATTACTGAAACGAATATCCATGTATTTCATTTCAAACTCTTTTAATGAGCCATCATCATTTGTAACGTCACCGATGTAGTCAACATAATCTAGACCTCTGCGCTTGTTATGACTTTGGCGCATAGTCCATGTGCCCATTAATTCTAAGTCATAACAACGTTTGCAAGCCTCAACAGGCTCGTCATTCATCATTGCTGTGCGAATCTTTTTGTAGTCTTCGCTGTTCATCATTTCAATGATAGACTGATCACTTTCAATCTTTGCCACAGGCATGTTGCTATCTGCAACACAGCAAGGCATTACACGGCTATCAGGCCATGCATGAAAGTGTACCCAAGGTAACACACAAAAGTGTTTACCGTTTTCTACTAGATTTTTGACTACTGCCTTGTCCATCTTATGCCTTGAAAAGTTTTAGTGATGAAAATGTCATTGGTACTTTGATTAAATCACGTACTGTGATTTCAATTTCGTTAGTATCTGTATCAATCATAACCTTTGCATCGGCTTCTTTGCCAAATGTTTCTAATACATCTGCCATGATTTGATCACAAATTTCTTCAGTAAAAGGTGTTTTATCGACATACTTTGCCATGATGTCTTTTACCATACCTTGTAATCTTACGTCTTTATTTCCTGCTTCAAAAGTTGCCATGTTTATTCCTCTAAGTCTTGTAACTTATTTAATTCGGGGAAAACTTCCCAGAAGTTTTCTTCTCTGATCCTGTCAATACTTCGGGTATGCATTATAAATTGATCCTTAACTTCGTGCCATTGATCACGGTCGCTAGCAAAATTAACTGCGTCTGTTACCAATCTTGACAATGAAGTATTATCATCTTTATTTGCCTCTGCCCAGGCTAATGCTTTGGCACTTGCCTCTACTTTTAATTCTTTGGGTAAACTCTTAGCACAATAGTAACTAGGATGAACTGCTAGGTAAAGACTATGATACCAATCTTCACGCCTTACAATGTTCTTACTCTTTAAATAACTATAAAATTCACCAATAGTGCTATAGTTGAAAATACTAAACACAGTATTCATTTGGAAACTAATGTAATCTAAATCACGGAAAGTCAATAGATTGTTTTCTACTTTACCCCAATCAGTTCCCTTGCGTAACCATTCTGCTCGTTCACCATAATGATCTACACTACAACTCAATTCGATCTTTTTAAAGTATTTCCATAAGTCTAGGATATCATGTTTCTTATACTTGATATTACTTGCATTGGTATTGTAACGTAGTGTAATGTCAGTTTTACCCAAACGAATCATTTCTTCCAACATTACATAATGTTCATCAGTAATCAATGGTTCACCACCTGCAAAATAAGCGAGGTCGATATATTCAATATGTGACAATACTTCTTGTAGTACTGTCCCCTTACCATCGTCAGCATGAATAACAATTGGGTGTTTGTCATCAAAGTGCTTTTGCATTTCTGCACCCCATTGACTACTGAATTCGCTACCACATGTTCTGCACTTGAAGTTACAGATATTGCTAAAACGAATATCAAAGTAACGCATTTTGAATTCTTCTACTGTTCCATCAGCCTGTGTAGTTGGAACGATTTCATCAAAGCGTTTGCTAAATTGTTCTTTACTGTAGTTTCTAAAACTATGTGGGCCTGCTTCTTCGTGTTTATAACAAAATGTGCAAATATCGTTTTTCTTTTCGTTTAGCATATCTAAACGTAACTGTTTCATTTGGTCACTGTTAAATGCTTCTTTAAGAGAAGTCTTTTTAGTGTTTCCAAATGGCTTAGTGTAATCATTACTACAGCAAGGATAAATATCACCTTTAGGTGTTACATTAAGATGAACCCAGGGGAACATGCAAAACGTTTTGCTTTCATTCAATAAAAATTCTTTGTCTAGGTTCATACTGGTGCCATTCTTGCTCTTACTCGTTGTTCTGGTATATAAAGATTTGCAATCTCAGGGAATGTTTCCATAAATGATTCACCCCTTAGTATATCAAGTCTTTTTACTTCTTCTCTAAATTTAACTTTTTGCTCATCCCAATTATCTTTGTGATTTACCCAACCAGGAGCAACTTCTAGTTGTTGTAGATGTTTGTCAATAAATCTATTGGTTTTCATGTATGCAATTGCTCGGTTGATACTTTCTTCACCCTTTGCTTTATACTCAGGTGGCAAGATATGACATGTTAAATGATCAGGAGTTGTCATATTGTACAATGTGAATACTGCATCTTTGTTAGTATACATATTCTTGTCAATCAAGTATTGATAAAACTCATCAATAGTCAAATAATTAAACACACTCAATACTGTGTTAATTTGAATATTAACATAAGGCGTTTGTTTAGCAAGCATAAAGTTTGTTTCAACTTGTCCCCAATCAGTTCCATGTCTGATATACTCAGCACGTTCTTTGCAGTGGTCAATACTTGCGTAAATCTGAATTTTCTTACTAAAGTGTTTCCATAGTCCAAGCAAGTCTTTGTCTTTAAATTTTAAATTACTTAGGTTAGTATTGTAACGCAATAGTATATCTGTATGGTTACTGCGAATCATTTCTTCTAATAGAATATAATGTTCTTCAGTAATCAATGGTTCACCACCTGCAAAGTATGCAACTTCCATATTTGGAATTTGATCTACTACGTCTTGCAAGAACTTTTTGTTATTGTTTTTTGGAATGATCTTTGCGTAGAATACTCCACTCTTTAAATCTTCTTGTTCCCACTGAGTACTAAATGCTGAACCACATGTGCGACATTTAAAGTTACAGATATTGCTAAAACGAATATCAAAGTAACGCATCTTGAATTTCTTTAGTGACCCATCTTCAAGATTGGTATTTTCTAATACGTCATCAAAAGCATTTTTCCACTGCTCATTAGATGTGGTTCTAAAACTATCAATGCCCTGAGCATCATGGTTATAACACTTACTACATTCAATGTTTTCTTTACCAGTCAACATGTCAAGTCGTAGTTGATTCATCTTTTCGCTGTTAACTAATTCCATTAGTCCTTGCGTCTTAGAATCACCAACACCGTCAGGAGTTGCGCACGATTCTGCAATACAGCAAGGCGCGGCTACACCGGTGGGTGTAGTGTGCAAATGAACCCAAGGTATCATACAAAAAGTCTTGCTCTTACCAAGCAATAACTTTTTTACGAAAGAGGATTCGTTAGGCTGGTTTCCTGGCATAATCTATAAAACTCCAACATTTCTGGGTACACGGTTAATAAGTCATTTTCTCTGCGATCATCTAACTCATTGAACCAGTTGTAAAAGTCTCTACGACCTTCAATCAATTTCTTTTCTTCATAATTAGTTTCAGCCATGTAGTCAACTACACGCTTAAACTTTTCATATTCTATTGTTGTAAACTTGTTACTAGCAGTATCGTCTACATTGTCCTTCATAAACTGTAATGATTCATACATATAGGGCATAAACTCTTCTTTGGGAAGAATGTTCATGTCATATTGAATAGGGTCACGAAGGTATGGAGTATCAAAACGAATTCTATGTTTGTCGTGTGACTTTTCTTCAAACCAACCATATTGTTCACGCCATTCTAAAAACTTCTCAAGCAATGACTTAAATGAAGTCACACTAAAGATATTGAATGTAATCATGAATGTAATTGGGCTGTTACTACGTTGTACATAAGTGTGAAAGTTTTGTTCCCACAATTCTAAGTCTAACCCAGTGCGAATATACTCAGCACGTTCTCCCCATGTATCCATGCTAGTAAACAATTTAAAACTTTGAATTTTATTTTCGTCTACTAACTTTTTGACCTTGTCTGCTAAACGTTCTATGAGAACTGGCTTTGTTCCAAGATTGCTGTTAATGTTTAGTTCAAGCCAAGGCATGGGTTCTTCTTCAATCTTATCTAACAGTTGCCATGTAGATTTATGAAGTGTGGGTTCGCCACCAGTAACACGCATGATGTTTAATGTCTTGCGCAGTTCAGGCCACCATTTCCAAAACGCATCAACATAAGGATTTTCTTCTTCACGTTGATATAGTTTCATCCAGTCAATGTCGCAACGATGATTCTTTACATTAGTAACAGGACCAAACTTTTCAATCTCTTTATAGAAACTTGTACTATACTTTGGATGACAGTAACCGCATTTGAAATTACACTCGTTACCAAAGTTAATCTCTAAGTATTCTGGATTGATATTTTGATCCCAAGGACCTTTCGCTGTTTGCTCAAAGCGTTCTTCAGTAAAGATACTGCTGTTGCGAATATGACGGTCGCTGATATAGTCAGGTCCCATTGCTTCAATGTTCCAGCAATATTGACACCCTTCAGGCTTTTTACCCTCAAGCATCATTTTGCGTTCTAATTTCTTTTCGTGCGTATTGTGCAATGCACTGGGATTGTCACGCAATTCTTCTAATGGAATCTTGTGCGGTCGTGGATGATAACAACTATGCGTCTCACCACTTTGTAAGTACATTGTAACGTGATGCCACTTTGCCAAACAGAATGTAGGTGTAGATTCGTTCTGTACACGAATTTTAATCTGTTTAATTCTATCTGTTTCGTTTGACATTACCAGCCTTCGATCCTACGAATAACATCCATTTCAGTTACTAAAGGACCTAAGTTATGTTTATCACTATTATAATGACGTTTGAAAAACTTGCTTTGTTCTGGGCTAAGTGTACAGATAGGTAGACCTAACTTGTCACTCAATGCTTCACCAAAAAATTCTGCTGAGTGTTGAGGATCTCTGTCTTTGTATTGGTCCCACATTTCAATATAGTTATCAAACCATTGAACATTAGTATGATCCCAATCAGATAACATAGTCATGTATGTGCCTAATCTAGCACCATAGATAGCCCAAATACCATTCTCAACATCTGTGCCCACATTGTGCCAAATTGTAAGGTTGTTTAGATTGCGACTGGCAACTGTTTCTTTGAATTCTTCAATGCTGGGTACAGCACCGCGATTCAAACACATCTTGACACCTTCACGAAAACCTGCACGCCAAGCCTGAAAGGGAGTGTAATTAGGGTAGGTCGTGCTATAGCAATCGTACATAGCCCAGTATAAGTTGTCTGCGCTATCTAAACAAAAGTCAGCAATACGTGAAACATCACCTTCATTTTGATTTTCGTGTGTTTTCATATTAGCAACATAAGTCTTTGTCCAACTGCTCATGCCACCGTTACCGTATCGTAGTCCGTTGATAGCATTAACTGCTTTCCAACGAAACTGTGCTTGTTTATAGTTAGGACTCTTATCAGTAAAGTCTAACTGAATGTTGAAGAATTCTTCATCAGGCATGTTGTCACCGTCAATAAGAATAAAACGTTCTGTTTCACTTGCCTCACCTGCGGCTTTGTGTGCGGCATCACTACCTTTGACCCCATCAACACGCTTTGCCCAAGGAACCATGTTCTTAATCTTTAACCAAAATTCTTCTTTCTGTGGTTCGTCATAACTTAGATAAATGCAATCTAAGTCTGCTACATCAACAATATCATCCGAGTTCATAAGTTGCTAATTTCCATTTTTGTTTTTTTACTTTGTCTTTCTTTGTAACGATGATACTAACATCATCAATAGAACAAAGTTGACCTTCTTCTTCATCAGGAACTAATTTACTTACTACTGCATTGTTGTTAATTTTTACTAATTTTCCGTTAACAACACGAACATCGGGGCGTCCTTCTGCATAAGTAAGTGCATCAATTACAATATAATCCCCGTCTAACTTTTCACAAGTATAACAAACAACACTGCCTTTTGCGTCATAGTAAAGTCTGAATTCAGGTTTTTCAATTTTGGGTGCTTCCCAAAATAATACGTAATCTTCTTCTTTGGCTTCTGTCATTTATTATACCTTAATGTTATCACAAAAGTCTTTCATATGATAGTGAAAAGGATACATTTGGGGAATTGTGTTTACCCTCAACGAATCTTTGGATACTTCATATAATAAAACATCTCTCCAATCTTGTGTAGGAGTTCCATTAATAAATTGTTTCATGTGAATCATGCTCATATCAGTAAACTGGGGTAATGTTGTTTTCTCTGCGCCAATGATATGACTAGCAATCGCATATGCCCAATCTGTTGTAGCCAATTCATCTTTGTTACATTGTAGTGAGTTGCGATAGAAAGGCCAGTTCTCAAAAACATCACGAACAATTTCATAAAATTGCTGTGCTGTGTCAGATTTCTTAAAGTAAGTAATGCTATTGTATGTGTCAGGTAGTTTATTATCATAGATAAATCTACGATATGCCTTGATATCACTAATTTCTTGTTTAAAGTTTCTAATTGTAGTACTAACAACCATATCTCTATGTTGCAATACGTCCCACCAATAATCAATTGATCGCGGTAAATACATATCTGCTTCTAGTTTGATTGTATATTCATATGGACTGGCTTCATATACTTGCCAATCGTTTTGTAGTTTCCAATTAGTATCAGGTGCTTGATCACCATAGGGTAGCATATCAGTTGTAATGATAGTTACTTTGGCTTTAGGCATAGTACGCTTAATGTTTTTCTTTAATACTTCGGCACACTTAACATAATCGTCACCTTGTGCCATGATAACAAATCCTTTATTCATTAATCATCTCCACAAAGTTATCTTTATTCATTACATGAAAGTCCATGTCTTTAATTGTAATATATTCTTTACGAATCTTGCCACGTTGCCAATTGTCAAACATTACTGTGTATTCAGTATTAAACTCATCATTACTATTTGCATACACACTAGTGTTTTTACCTACGTGTACTAAGTCCCAGGGTATTATATCTCTAGGATTAGTACTATGACCATTAACAATGCGAAGAGCCAAAGTAAGTGCATAGTCGTTACGATATACTCCACCAATGAAACTATGAATATTAGCGTAGTGATCATAATTATTTTGTACCATTTCTAAACAGTTAAAAATTTGCTCTGCCCGTTTACTTTTCTTAAAGGTTACGGCAGTTGCCCAAAGTGTTTCATAACTATAAACACTTAATACTTCTTGGGGTACGCCAGGATGCATTAAAAAGTTTGTTTTATTGTGACAGCAAAAGTCATCGTAAAACTCAAAGGTTTTCAATAACTTATCTGAGTTTACAACATAGTCAGCATCTAATAATAATGTTTCTTCATATGGGCTGAATTCATATGCTTGATATCTACCCTTGTTAATCCAAACACCATAGTCTCTGATATTATTTTTATCTGGAGTGGTTGTTACAATACTATCCCAAACATAGTCTTCTGTTTTCGGCAATGATTGTTCGTCAGTTACAATTGTAACTGGCAAGTCTAAGAAATGATTAATGCGTTTGGCTGTGTACTTAGCCATTGCATAATAATCATATTTAGGTGAGTTAAAAGCAAATAATATTGCCCCTCTACTCATCGTTTAGCCTCTAGTTCTTTCCATTCTTTTAGCCATTGATCCATGACTTCTGAATAGACTTCTTTTAGTTTAGTTAATAATACGTTACGGTCAACTTCTACTGGATTGTCAAAAGTATCAATAAGTACTGCTCGTTTTGAATTGATTGAGGTTAATAAGGTAATGGTTTCACCGTCGGCTTTCCATAAGCCGCCTTGTTCTGCGACAAGTAGTTTGTTACGGTATTTTTCTGCTAGATATGCTTTGGCAGAATTGTGACTGAAACGGGCTTTGGCGTCTGCAATTAATTGTTTTGTATCCATCGTACACTCCTATGAGTATTTAGATGGATACAACGTCTACCCTAAAAATGTTATGAACCTGTTACTGAACCGGTTAATGTAATAGTACCCCAAGTATTGGCAATATTAGTTGTTTCTGGTGGTACAACTGTAAGAGTTACAGCAGAACCAGAACTTGCAACCAATCCAGTTGGGATTTCAGTCCATGTTGAATAAATGGTAATTACGTTACCTGCGTCAGCGTTTGAACCAACAGTACCGTTTGACTTAGCAATAAACTTGATGTTTGTTGCCAAATATCCAGAAGGACCTGTTGACGCTGTTTGTGTGAATACTGTGACGTTTGATGTGGTCATCGCATAGTATCCACTGTTTGTGCTGATTGTTGGAGAGTTACCACCGCCACCGATCTTAGTAATACCATTAAATGAAGTACTTGCAATAGATACAGAACCTGAACTTGGTGCGCTCATAACAACTGTACCAACGTTACTTGCTAAGTTGTTCAACAGTAAATTAATACCTGTACCTGTTGGGTGTGAACAAGTTAGTTTTAATTGACCACCTGCGTTAAAGAAATAACGTGCGGCGTCACCGTTCGCAAATGATGCACTAAATGTAAATGTTAATGCACTACTCCATGTGCTACCAAAAGTTGCTGTGTTTGAAGAAGTTGAGCCTTGACTTGCGGCATTCAATTTATTTGTGTAAATTGTTGATAGGTTAGTTGGGATAGCACTAAGATATGTAATTGTACCACCTGCTGTAGGCGCTGTTACTGCTGTAATTGATGAGCCTTGGTGAGTTGCGGCGCTTGCTGTGTTAGCAACCAATGCGTTCCATTGTCCAGTAGCGACAACTGTGTTACCAGTAGCAACGTTTGCTACTGATGTTTGTCCATATCCTGCACTACCACCACCTGTTGCCCAAACTGCGTTTAGTGTATTAGATGTAGTGGTTGGATTACCACCTACGAACGTGTTAAAGTCAGTTGCCTGTACTAATCCATATTGTGCGTAACTCATTTCTTATCCTTATTTCGTAATCGAAACAATGGCTTCAACTGTGCCTAAACCATCGTCTGTTTTGTTTGCTAATGCGCGGCCAATGACATTAAATGCTGTTGCTTCATTTGGTTGAGCCGCACGTGCTATACCGTTACCAGCACTAACTAAACGTTGTCCTTTTGTAACTTTACCTGTTACTTTAACTTCAACACGACCCGAAACTGCTACTGGTGGGTGAGTAGCATCACTACCTGCCCCTGCGTTCATCAAATAAGCCGCTGTGTTACTGATAACACCAAATACGTCTTCACTTAATTCGTATTCTACGGCAGTAATTTCTGCTTCACCGCCCAATTGTACAACTGTACCCGGGTCGTAAACATCGTCTGCCTCAAAGCGTTCTGCCAAGTCAGCGTATGTTGCTTGTAATCTTGATCCTGTTGTCAATGTCCAGTTACCTGTGATAGTTCCTGCTGTTGTGTTTGCACCTGTTGTGAACACATTACATTGTACTTGTGTAAATAAACCGTTACCAGCGTATGTTGGCATATATGCAGCCACGTTGCTGTTACTATATGTACCTGCAAAACTTACTGGGGTACCATTAGCATACATGTACTTGTCAGTAGCAATACCATATAGATTGGCGCCGGCTGAGTTACTAATAGCAATACCACCTTGAATAAAGTTAAATGCTACAGCGTTGTTTCCACCTGCTGAACCAGTAACAGTCCAAACACCAGTTAAGTTTCCGCCGGTTGTGGCGCTACCTGTTGTGATATTTGATGTAGTTAATGTTCCAATGCTTGCTTGAGTGATGTTAGCATTAGCGATATTTGCGTTTGCTGATACGGTTAAGAATGCTGTTGTAGTAGCATTTGCTGATAGATTGCTTACTGCTGATAGATTTCCGGCTGCTAAGTTTCCTGTAACAGTAACAGCACCAAATGTTGTTGCGCCACCTGAACTAGTTGCCGTTAATGATAACCAGGCTGCGGCATTTGACTGTCCATCTGTTGGACAGATATACATTGTTTGGTTATTTGTATTATACCAAAGTTGACCTGTCAATGGATTTGCTGGAGGAGTTGCATTTGCAAAATTCTCAGTAAGCCAAACAAAGTTTTCGTCCATTGGTTGACCGTAACCAGGATAATTTCTACCTGGTAACCCTAGAGAGGTACTAGTTGTATTAATAGTACCGTCAGCAATGGTTGTTAGTACTGTACCATTACTTTTAACAATTGTATATGCCATAATCTATCACTCCGTTATCTTTATTTATCTTATATTGTTACCAAGTTGGTTAACGCTTGTATTCTAACCGTATAATCAATTTGAATTTGTCTGTTCAATGACTTTTGAACAGGGTGAAAAATCACGTGTGTCAATAGTCTTGTAATTGTATTACCGTTAGCATCTGTTCCGTAGTTGGCCAATAAGCCTAATTCATCAAAAATGTAACTAGAATCCGTCTGCGTACTGTTATCGAACGCGGCCTGACCTGCAGGCTCACCGTAATCTAGTAGACATTGAACCAAAATGTCAGTATAAACGTTACCAGAAGTATGGTAAACTGTCATATTATTGCGTGTAGGATCCAAATTAAGTACGTTAGTATCATCTACGATCTTAGCATATGTTTGATTATACAATGCCGCATTCTGTCCAGTTACGTTTGGTGGCAAATACGTAATAACTCCAGTATCTGATACTGAAGCCGCACCGTTACCAAACGCCATTTGGAAGATTTCTCCATACCCACGATCACTTAGTGTATCAGCAATGGCTTCTGACATGTTTTCATAATTGATTGCATTCTTTTTATCTACGAAAATTTCACCTGAATTGGGGTCGTAGATTTTCAAGAATCCCTCAACTTTCAAGGATAAATTAATAACCGACATTAAGCATCCCCTCTTTTCTGTACCAAAACTTGTTTACTATTTGGATCAAAAATCTTTACACTAGAGGAAAAGTAGAACCCACCATGCTCGTTAGGTTTGGTAGGAGGTTGTTTTTTACCCTGATTTCCTTGACTTTTTGATTTAATATTGTTCATTTCTTTATTTATCATTTAGGTAACATCCGTATTTAAGAATTCTGCAGGAACTGTGTTACTAATTTGCAGTGGATCGCCCAAAGTTTGATTGTAAACGTATGAATTCCAAGTCTGATTATAGTAATTATTAGACAACATGCCAGTTGGTAATAATCCGTATACTTCAGTATAAGTTGGAATAAACGGCTGTCTTGCAGTTCCATTTGCCCCGCGTTGTAGACCTGAAATTGAATTTGCAACAAAATCAACAGTAGTAAACTTGATTTGTTCTCCGTTAACTAAGATTACATTACCTTCTAAAATAGTAATAACTAATGAATTTCCTGCTGAAACTGCTGTTCCATTGATTTTAATCTGAGGAGCAGTATCTACAATAACAAGTTCATACTCACTAGAATTAATCAAACTATTTGTAGTTGTGTCAAATACTGTGATACTAGAAATACTATTCTTGTTAGCGTTCAATCCAACATAATAGTATCCGTCAACTTCAGCAGGTACAGTTGCATTTTCAGTAATTGTAGTTGTGATTCTAGTCACATCGTTAACATAAATCGTTGTGCTTAAATCATAGATTGGTTGAGTTAACCAAGTTCTAGTTTGTGTGTTGGCTCTGTATACAACTGCCTCACCCACTGTGTTTACTAGATTCAAGTATGTCAATTCATTAGGTGTTGCTTGTGGAATCATGTTAGTAATGATAACTTCATCACCCGGAACAATCTCTGTTAGAATACCTACTTCATTGTATTGGTTTACACTTAAGTTACTTGAAGGTACACGTAAGCCGTTTACAGTTACCCATAGACGATCTACATTGCTTTGTACCCATTGTACCACATTCATACTACCACTGTCGTTGGTCAACGTTACAGTACTTCCATATAGTGAACTTGTTACATTGAATTCAGTTCCGTTAAAGATACTTCCAACATAATAAGTTGTTCCCTGTACTAGTCCACCCATGATTACATCACCGGGCACTGATCCAATTTCATTGAATAATATCGGAGTACCTTGTACCAAATTACTTGTGTCTGCTACAGTAATAATGTTATTAGTTGAAGTTGTTGCTGTTGCTGTTGTAGTTGACAGTACAAACACGCCTGATCTCCAAGCATATCCGCCACCTGTCCAAGAAGCCGCTGTAGTTACTGGGTAGTTAACAGCATTAATTGATGGATCATATGGTTGTGTGTATAAGTCAAAGGTTGTATTAGTAATTATTCTTGCATAATAAGTGTTACCGTTGAGTTGTACTGAACCCTGTGTACCATTGATGTTGACCAATTGATTTTCATTAAAATAATTATCAATACTTGTAGTTACACGAATTGCAGGTTGTCCATCAATTGTGACTTGCATGTCGCCACTTCCGTTTGACAACGAAATTTGATTACCATATTGATCCATAATTGTGAAATTAGTATCATCAATTACGGTATCAACAAAGTATACTGTTCCGTCAGTTACAATACCACCAAAGCCTGTGCCTTGGAATATTGCAGTTCTACCAACAACAAATCCATTTGTGCTTGTTACTGTAATTGCGTTAGTACCTGATGTTGTAGCACTAGCAAATGTAACTGCAAGAGGTGCTGTTAATTGGTTTGAAATGTTACTAATTGGGGCTACTGTTAATCCATTTGCTGTAGCCAACATTGAGCCTGTGGCGTTTGTTAACGTTAAAGGTTCTCCTCCTACTAATTCAGAAATTACAAATTGTGTACTGTTAATAATCTGTGTAACATAATATGTTTTTCCAGCAACAATTCCACCAATAACATCACTGAACACCAAACTGTTATTGACTTGTAATGATGCTGTTGTTCCTGATGACAATGTTAAGTAGTTATAATTTTCTGCATACAAGCCAACTGCTAATGCAACACCAGTACCTGATCCTACACCAGTTGCAGTAAAGACAATACCAACGTTATTAGAACTTGCACCAATTGCTACCCAATTGGTTGTACCTACTGTAGTGATCTCATATTGTGTTCCAACAACAAATGATCCAGCGTTTACAGAACCATTACTATCAAAGCCCGCTGTGCCACCTTGATCGTATGTTACAACAGTGTGAGTTGTTGAACCAACAGTTAGATCAATAAATTGTGAGCCAGGGGTACCTGTGATACCATACTGAGTAGTTAGGTATTGCTGTTGTGTGTCATTAAACGTTGTTACAGTTATCTTAGAACCTGCTGATAGGTTAGATACAAAGTTAATTGTTTTAGCAAATTCACTAATAGTGTACTGAGAAATAGTTTGTCTTACACCATCAATTTCAACAATTGCGTTGTATGCATTTGTTCCACCTAAGTAGTTATTTAGGTTATAAGATGATGTTTGACCTGTTGCAATGAATTCTTGTACAGTTGGTAATGAATAACCAATCTGCACTGGTTCAGTTTGACCAAATACAGAATATACAATATAATCATTTGTTGTGTTATATGTGTTGCTACTAAAGATCATTTTTGCTTGGATGCCATTTGGTTGAATTCCAAACGCATAATCATTAGTTACAAAACTTGCACCACCGTTAGCGTTAGTTAATGCTAGTGTCGGTCCGCCTAAAGTTGCACTGATTGTAATGTCATATATATCAATAATACTACTAATATAGTATGTTGTCAATGGTTGAATGACACCACCAAAAATTGTGCTACTGAACATAATAGGAGTGCCAACAATCAAACCACTTGTTGAGTTTGTTGTGATTGCATTAGTTCCTGCTGTTGTAGCAATAACATTGTTTGTTACGCCCATTACCAATTGTGTACCGTTTAAGTAAACAATTGGTGCTGTCCATACAAGACCGTTACCTACTTCAATCGCAACGTCCATACTACCTGTAGCAGTAGTCAATGCAAGGGTTGGGCCTGCTTGACCAGTTACACTATTGTATGTTGCTGAAATTGTAATTTGATTTGTTGCAGTACTAATTGATTTTACATAGTATTGTGTACCAGCAACAATACCACCGAACACATTACCTAAGAATGTAATAGGTGTGTTCAATATGAAATTACTAATACTTGCACATGTAATATAGTTAGTTTCTGCAAAAGTTTCAGTTGCTAATGTGTTGATAGGGTATGTACCTTGTTGAATCACACCGCTACCACTGTAAATGTTTTGGCTGTAATTACAATCTAAGTAAATCTCATCAAATCCTGTTACTGTGTTGTTTCTAATAGGGTTAGTATCAGTATTAGATTTAACCAATTGACTACCGTTACCAACTTCATATACATCAATTCTTAATTTTTGTGTGTTTGGTAAGTATGACAACGGAGTGTTAAGAGTAATTGACTTATTAATCCAATCAACTGTGTATGCACTTGCATCTAATGTTGTACCCAACATTGTAGTTGAATCAAGTACTTGCACACGAACTTGTGCAGGATAATGCGATGCACTTGCAAAACTGTATACAGTTTGGCTTGCTGATGTTGGTGTCAATTCTAATGATACAGAATTATAACCTGCATTTGAATATTCAACTACTGGCCACAATGTACCAGGACGTGTAATAACTGTCATAGCCATACTGTCTGTTACAACACCTGGAACTAATTCTTCTGGACCATAACCATATGGGAATTCTGCACCCTGTACATCGTATACAGTAGGAGCAACATTGAATACAGAAATATCTGACCAAGACACACCGTTGTTTGTAGATTCTAAAATAGTATTATTATCACCAACAACTGTAAATGTGCTTGTTGTATTATTATAAGTTACTGAGTGTAAGTTTTGTACAGTACCTGATGATTGTGTAGTCCAACTAAATCCATTTGTAGATGTCTTAATAGTACCAGTATCACCAACTGTAATCCAAATACCATTTGCATAAATGATATCACGCAACGTTGCTGGATTTGGGTTAGCAGAATTATACGCAAACATCATTGTTTGGTCTGCACTTGGGTTTACATTTGTCAATACAATTGCTGAACCACTTGGTGTTAATGAAACTTTAATTGCTCCGCCGGTAATACTTACAATATAGTATGTTGTATTTGTGCTTAGACCACCAAACGCTTGACTGAATCGCACAGGTTGATTTAATACAAATCCAGCACTATTAGTTACGTTAATAACGTTAGTTGCGGCATTGATAGAAATCACTTGAACTTGATTTAGACCTAACCAACTTGCACCGTTAGTGCTGTAATAGATTACACCACCTGAACCAACTGCAAGAATTAATGAGTTGTTGCCTGCAATTCCATAGAATCCATTTGGTGTTAATGAGTTAACTTGTGTCCAATTTAATCCATTGTTTGTACTATAGAATATTACATTAGTGCTTACTTGCTCAGTAACACCTGACGTTACGTCAGGACGTAGACCACTACCCACTGCAATTAATCCAGTAAATGATGGCAATGTAACGTTTGCAATTGCATAGAACTCATAACTTGTTAATGTGTTAGGGAAGATTGGAACTTCTACCCAGTTATATGTGTCTGCACTTCTAACAATGTTGTCACCAACTGCAATATAATATCCATTTGAATATGTTACTGCTTGCAATGCAAGTTGGGCTACGTTGATTGATGTTGAATCATACTCTGTAGTATCGTATGGTTGATCGCTATATGGGGTATAGTAACCATTTGTTGTCCAATTGATACCGTCATTGCTTCTATAGATAGGTGTTGCACTATTTGTAGTTGTGATTACATAGAAACCACCTGCATAAAGAATATCTGTAATGTCAACATTAATATTTGCCAGTGTATCAATACTCCAGTTAATACCATCTGGGCTAATCAATACTGCCGAATATGTTGGTAAGTTACTTGTTGCTAAGTATGTTGCGCCATTCCAAATTACGCTAGTAATATCTACTTCTGTTGGATAGAATGGTTGATCTTGTAGAATTGTATCTACAGGATATTGATTTGCGGGAGCAAATTGATTACCATAATATGTCGAGTTAGGATAAGTTACACCCTCAAACAACTGTGTCAAGTCTACACCTGGCATGTTTGCAGTTGGTTGATAGTAACCAATTACCCTGTCCATAGCGTTTAATAAATTACTATCACTGTCTAACAACTGCCACTTACCAAAGATAAATTCACTATCATTGTTAGAAATAATACATTGATATATTCTGTTGTTATACTTCACAATACTTTGATTGAAGTAGAACGGTTGAGGTAATACTGCAAAACTTCCTGCTTTTGCCATTGTGAAGTTTACGGCGATTGTAGTTACCATAGTAACTACAGTAGAACCATCACCTGGTGCAGTAGAAATTGTAAATGTTGTTGGGCTTAGAATTTGATAAATGTAATATGTTTGGTTAGGAACAATATTAGTTTGTGCAATACTTGTATTGCCAGTAAACACAACCGCATCGTATTGAGAGAATTGTGTAGTATCTGCAATTGTCAATGCATTGGTTGATGAGTTAACACCTGTAACTGTTTCAACTGTGAATCCAACATAAGGTATGTCTAGTCCACTTACAGGAACAGTCAACAATGGATTACTGTAAACTGCCAATTGATTTGGAGATACGACTTTTAGATAGTAACTTGATGAACTTGCCGGTACAGTTCCTGATGCAATTACGCCAGTGATTTGTCCGTCAGTTCCAATTGTGTTTACTGTCAATGTCACATTATTAGTAGGTGTTGTACCACCAACGTATGATCCATAAATTGTGATTACGTTGTTAACTGCAAATCCAGATGCCGCAGAATTAATGATTGCAATATATCCACCAACCGCATAAGAAATATCAAATGTTGGATTAGCAGTTGGATATTGAACAAAACTTGATCTTGCTGTACTTGATGTTAATGATACTGCGCTACCGCCCAATGTTGCAGAAACAACCATGTACGGGTCGCCAGTACCAACCATTTCACCGTTTGATGTGAACAACACTAATGTTGAACCACCTGACGTTGCACTAATTGTAAAGTGTGTGCTGTCTACAATAGATTTAACAAAATATGTTTGTCCAATTGTAATACCACCTAATGACACACCACTGAATTTGATAGGCATGCCAACATACAATGTAGATGTACTATTACATGTAATCTGATTGGTTGATGAACTTGTAGTTGTACAGTTTACAGAAATTACACCAAGTGATTTAATGTAGTAAGTTGTGTTTGTGCTTAATCCACCAATTGAAGTATTAAATCTAACTGGCATGTTAGCATACATAAATTGAGTTGGTTGTTGGTTACTAAATGCAACATAATTTACAGTTTGAATTGTAGCATTAACTGTGTTGCCAATTAATTCACTGATAACACCTGTACCAATATTAGGATATTGTCCAGATGTTTCATACAAGTTAAACAATTGTCCATTGATTTGTCCTGGGCTAATTGGTAAATTGACATTCATTATCATTGCGCCTAAACCAGTAGTCAACTGTGTGCTAGAACTTTGATCAGTTACCAATGCACTTGTTGTACTACTTGCAGCCACGGTTGTTAATGGGAATACAGTACTGTTTACATATTGAGAAATTGTAATTTCTGTAGAATTAATAATTTCTTTAATGTAATAAGTTACACCTGAAATAATGTTACCAAAATCAGTTACACTACTACCACTGATCACCATGTTGTTAAAGATTAATGGATCGTTAACCTTCATACCTTCTGTAGTATAAACAGTTACAATATTAGTTGAACTTGCTGTAGAAAGAACGGTAGTGCTTAATGGCGTAGGTGATGAAGAAATTGTAAAGTTTTCTTCGTCAATAATTGTTGAAACATAGTAAACTTGATTTAATACAACACCACCAATTAAACCTTCAGTGAAGAATAATGGAATACCCACATAGAATCCATTAGTACCACCTGTACCAATTGCTGATACTGGGGCAGTGAATACATTAGTTACTGCTGTAGTATTTGTAACTGTGATAATACCTGGGTAGTTTACAGTCAATACTGCTGTGTTTGTAACACTTGCAGTTAAACATTCTAAGCCTGCGGCTCCAACTGTTGCGTATGTTAATGTTACAATAGGACCACCTACTGATAATGATACTGTAAAGTATAATTCATCAATAATGCTATGTACATAGTAAATTACTGGGGTACTTGTAGTTGAACCCACAAGTCCACCAATGCCCACTCCATTAAATTGAATTGGCATACCAACATAGAAACCAACAGTTGTACCAGAAGCATTTGGCTGTGGATTGTTAGGATCATTGTTTCCATCTTGTGGAATCAATTTAATAGAATTGTTAGATGCTACTGTGGCCCCAACATATCTTACAAATGAAGACCATTCAACTTGTTGATCGTTTGTAACATCACTAATTTCAAATACTACGCCGCCACCTGAAGCCGCAGTAATATATTGAATAGGAGGTGTAGTACTTTCTAAACTTACATCTGAACTTGAGAAGTCTTCATTGTTGCGATAACTACCAGCAAAGAATGCGCCGTAGTATGCACTAGACTGCCAATCTTGTACTTGTGAATTGTATGTAGTTCTATCGAACTTCATTCTAATACTGTTTTCACGTACTGGGTAAGCAGTAGAAATTGCTGATGCTCTAGCACCAAGATTCAATGAGAATGCGCTACCTGTTCCATTATTAAAGATTGGAATTCTGTTAGCATCATTGATTGCATCTGAATAAGTTACATAAAGTGCAACTACCGCAGTAGGAGTGGTTTCTAAGACATTGATATAGTACCATTGTCCGTCTGCTAACTCACCAACTCCATTATTTGTTGATGTATCGTTAAAGTATTGAACTTGTGAACCTGTTACTAAATCAGGTGCATAAACTGTAATAGTGTGCAATACTGAATTGACTTGTGTATTTGCAAAATAAATTGTAGATGATGGTTCAATAACAATTGTGGGTAATACAGGATATCCTGAACCTGGGATAATAACATTAATTTCCAATACCGAATCTAAATTCATTACTGCTTCTAATACAGCAGGAGTTCTTGGAGCAGGGTATAATGTTTCATCAATTACCGCAGTTACTCTTGGAGGATTACTATAACCATTACCACCGCTCAATAGTAAGACAGCAGGTAAGTCAATATAAATTTTAGCACCAGGGATATGGTTAGTAACAACAGTACTGTTGTATCCACGTACTAATCCACTTAGTTGATTTAATGCACGGTCTACTGATGAATATCCAATTTGTTCGCCGTCAATAGTGATTGTACCATTAATTGGGAAACCATTAGCGTTATCAACAATAATATACTTAGAACTTGGAGTTAAGTATGAAACTAGTGTTGTAATGTTGTAATTATCTTGACCAGTTAATGAAACGCCATAGTTTTGATACCATTGGTTATATGCTTCTGTTTGCCAAATTGAACTGCTTGGCAAATATTCATATTCGTTGTTTGGTAATGTATAAACTAATTCAGGGCTGATAAACTCTTGATAAGTATTATTCCATTGTGCTGGCAAATCAAAGTCTGTGATGTTACCTTCAAATACATCATTACCTGTATAACTAAAACTAAATTGTTTGATAGTTACGTGATAAGGTTTAACTTCATTTAAGTAACCTTCTAAGAATACTTCATTGTCACCTTGATATACTTCAAGTGGTAACAATTCACGAATCTTATGATCTACGTCAACCAATGATGTTTTATTCAACCAAGGTAAGAAGTTTTGTGATGAGGTTGTTTCGCTTTGGATATATTGGAATAGTAAAATCAAACTTTGATTTCTATAAATCAACAAGTCCGCAGTATAAATTTGCTCGTTTAATGCACGAACAATATAACGTGTTTCTTCGCTTGGGTACAAATCAAATACGTTTGTATCAAAGAAGTTTCCGTCCCAACCTAAGCCTGCACTTGAGTAATCCCATAATGCGCTACTAAACTGAATAGTACCTTGTTGTAAACCAATACGTGTCCAGTTTCCTAATCCGTCAGTAATATAAACTTCAAATTTACCTGCACCGTTTTGTGCAACAGTTACAATTGTACCTGCACTTACATTCAATGTTGCTAAGTCAGCGTATAATGGAACTTGTAGTACAGAGCGTGTGTTGTCGCTGTAGCCAGGAGCCCACCAGTTGACAAATTCCCAATAGTTAGTTGTGTCGTAGTATGGTAAGCCTGTACCAGGATTAATATCTCCTACTGTGTACAAGAAGTCTAAATTTTCTCTTAGTTCAACGATTGGATATTGTGCTAACACTTCATTAGCAAATGTCAAATAGTTTTTAAGTGCTAAGAATCTATCAAGGAAGAAACTTTGTCTTGGTCTTACTTGAACACCCGATTGAACTTGAATTGGTAAGTATGGATCAGGTACTACTCCACCTGCATCGTCACATCCTGCCAAACTGTTAATAAATCTTAAATATAAACCATTAGGTTCACTCAAAGCACTGCTTATATACGCATACTGCGGGAATCCTGGCAAGAAATCTTCTGCATAATTTTCTTTAATAAGAGCAAATTGTTGGTGATAGATATCACTTCCTGAATCTTGATTGCTACTATATGCAATATTGAACACAGTATCAGTACCATTGAAATAACTTAAACTGTTATAAACTGCAAATGTGTTTGGTAATACAGGAGCCATAAAACTAATACCTGACCCACGTGGGTTAGCAATGTATTGCGCAAGAATAGTATCGCTTAGAGTTTTTCCTGTTTCGCTAAAAATCAAGTTTGTGTTACGCACCCAGAAATAATAGATAGGTACAACAACACTACTTGCGTTTAATGTACTGCTAATAGCATATAATGTAATGTCTAACGGAGTACCCGGACCTTGATAATTCTGAGGAGGCACATTGCTTGCTACCCATGTGTAAACGGCAACATCACTTCCTGGGAATACCTGACCCCAGTACTTGCTATTATACACTACATCGTTTTGATGATAGTTAACAAAGCGTACATTGTTTGTATTAAACCATGTTTTACCAACTTCGTTTGCTCCCCAAACATAACCTGTTTGGCTTGCTAAATCACTATTGTATCTTGCAGGATCAGTATTTGTTACAAAATCTAGATTTTGTCTTACTGAGCCAAGAATCTTACCTTGTAATGGATCGATATAATCTAGATTTACTAGTGTGTTGTTTGATGTAGCACTAAACAATTGTGAGTTGCTGATACTGTTGATATCAACAATAGGTGCGCTTTGTCTATAAATGCCCCAGTCTTGTGTACCAACTGAGTTGTCATAGATTACAACTTGCCCATCTGATACTCCTGGCAAGAAGTCAGGTGAACCAACAACAACTGTGTTGTTGTTAAAATCTAGGCTTGCACCGTATAATGGATTGAATCCATAACTTGTGTTTTGTGAATTTACAGATTGAGCAAATACAAATTGTCCAGGGTTTGCAACATTTTCATTGTAGTTACCAAGATAATCATACATGTATACTGCACCTGCGTTTGGATAACTGTCAACAAATCGTGTTGCGTTATTATCAAACACGGTGTCTAAATCAGGTGTACCGTTGTCAGTAAAGTCAAATGATGTGAACTCATAACGTGTGCCAACTGGCGCAGAAATTACTACACTTCCAGATTCATTGAATTTAATTGCTGTACCAAATTCTGTTGGGCCAACTGCATATGGTGACACAAGAACTTGTGTATTAACAAATACATCAAGACCCAATTGATCTAGCACATCTTCATTAACAACAGAGATTGATAGTTGATTGTTAGGTTGTGCAATTTCGCTATCAATTACTTGAATCACTAACATACCATCAGTTGTTACAGATGCTTGTACGTTAGTAATTTTGCTTGAATTGATTTGGTTAGCAATTGATGTTGCATCACCTGCTGTCAAGAATAACAAGTATCCATTTATAAACAAGTATTGTGATGACAACAAATTACATACAGATGTACCAATAATAACACCATATTTGGCACCAACATTAGTATATCTATAAGTAGCACCTTCTTCACCTGTAGTGTCATTGATTTCAAATGGTGAACCCACTAATACTTCAGTACCAAATGTGTTCATGTCCATTGCATAACCATAATGTATCCCGGTTCTGTCATTGAACTGTGAATTGAAGTTTTGTACTAATGTGTATTGATTATCACTAATGTTGATAATGTCACCTGCTTGCAATGCACCACTGTAAACAAATTGATTACCAATTACACCATAGTTGTTGTCTTGTACTAATGTACCGTTAACTGTAACATATAATGGATCAACTTGTACATACACACCAAATGACAAGCCACTAGCAGTAGTTAATTGCACAGGCGTTGTTGATGAACGTGATGTTTTGATAGAAATTGTTGAACCTGAAATACCAGCAATGTAGTAAACAACGTTTGGCTTAATACCACAGTTAGCAAAGTTACTACCATTAAAGACTACGGCTTGATTTACTGCAAAGCCAGTCATGGCTGCATTACATGTAATGTAGTTTGTGCTACCATTAGTTGCACTTGCTGTTCTTGTTGCTCCTGCTGTTGGTGTCCAACCTAATGTAAATGACTGAATTTGTCCAGCAACACTAGTTTGTTGTGCTTCAACGTTTTGAACTGTTCTTTGGTATGCATATGCACTACCCCAATTTTCAATTGTTGAACTGTAATTTACATCAGGTGCGCCAACAAATAATGTTTGACCATAATAGTCAGTTGACAATGAAGCACTGAAATTATCGCCTGATACTGAACCAGCAGTTGATGAACCACTGATTACAGTTGATTGCGCATATGTTACTTGCAACGCTGTGCCGGTACCGGTACCTGCACCTGTAGCAACGAACGTAATACCTACATCGTTTGCAACTGCGCCAATTGCTGTAAAGTCTGTTGTACCAATACTTTGAATTGTATATGTTTGTCCTGTTACAAAGTAACCAGCGTTCAATAGAACTTGTTCTCTGCGATATACGTAAACATTATTATTTGCTATGTCAGAAATATACAACCAATTGTTATCCCCTGACATTGCCAATGCACTACCCCAATTAGTTACACCACCGGGTGCCGCAATAGTTTGATAGAGAATAGCCGCAGTTGAAACTGTGCTATCATTTAATGCGTAAATGTATACTTTTGGTGTACCACTTGTTGGTTCACTAATAGCATAAATGTTATTTTGATGAACAATTGTTGTACCAAAACTTGTACCACCAGTTAACGTTTGTGATATGTCATAAACAGGTTGTCCTGTTGATTGTGATGATAATGGGTCGTACACATATCTATAAACATTACCTTGAGGTGCATCGCTAACTAAGTATCCCATTTCAGGTGAGTATGAAACAGCAGTACCAAAATTAGTTGCATATGGCTTTTCTAATTGCTGATTGTATTGATAATTGATAGTCTTTTGATAGACTGCCCAGTTACCGTCTGTGTTTTCATCAACCCAAACTGTATTTGTAATAAAGTCTGCTTCAGTTAAGTCTAACAATCCAATTTCTGAAGGTGTTGCAGCTCTTTGTGTTTCAAAGATTAAACCAATACCTTGACCAGTCAATGTATTTTGATTTGCAGTTGCTACATTGAGATTGATAATAACTTCATTTAAATTTACAACTTGTGTAACGATATAATATCCGTCTACATTGTTTGCAAAGTTGACGATTGCTAATGGTTGTAATTTGCTTAGTCCGTGTGGTTCTGCAAATGTAATTGTTGCTGTTTTGTTTAAATTGTTTCTAACTTGAATTACTTGACCAATTGGTTTTAATGAATATACATTCCATGTGTTCAAGAAATTAGCCAACCATACATAATCTCTTACGTAGAAATTCTGAATAGGAACAATTTGACCAGTGATATCAGTTGCTCTAGGTAATCCAGAGTAGAAGTAACTTGACATTTTAACATCGTTAAAGTTTACATAACCTGCGTCTGGATAAATGTTTGTTGTGCTAGGTTCTGCATCATTTGTTGTTAACAAGATGTTTGGATTATCAATATTGTGTTTATAGTTGTATAAACTATAGATAGGAATTTCTTGCATTGAGCCAGGAGTATACACACCATTAGTTAAACTAAAGATTGATGGATCTCCGGTCATATTTGCTTGGTTAATTCTAAATTGTACAAAATTGTTATTTGCTACACCACCAAACTCACCTTGCAAGATTGCCCAGTTTTCATAGACATTATAACTAATACCACCTTGTGGTAAAGTAACACCTTGGAATGCGTTTACTGCATTACGTGTTCCTTTGTTTTTAATTAAGTTTTGATAAACGTTAATTTGTGTAACGTCTGTCAAATCTGCTGTTGCTAAGTAATCTCTTGGTCTGTAACCAATCAAACTATAACTTAGTAAGTTGGCATCTTGTGACAAGTTACTAACATTTGTGTTATAATATAACGCACTTTCAAATGATCGTGTTGATGGGTTAGGCAGCATACCTATCTGTACAGCATTGTAATTTGTTTCTTTCCAATTCTGTTGATTAAATGTTGCTGTTGGTTCGATAACACGTTGTGCTACCCAATACTTGTTCTTGTAAAGAACGATCTGTCCTTTAGTATATTTTAAGTTAGGTGACCATTCTTGTACGTTATCTTGATTCAAGATAAAGCCCCAAGCATTTACAGTACCGTTCCAATCCGCAGTTTTTGCACCACGCACATTAATTCTAATTTGACGTAGACCTGTTACTAGGTTATAAATTGTATCATTGAATTGTGTTGTATTGTCAAATACGATGCCGTGTTCAAAATTACCTAGATCAAATTGTGCATAACTAAATGCATCACCTTGATTTAATGCGTGTAATGTAAACTGTGTATCATTACGTTCAATACACATATCCTTCAATTGAATTGGATATAAGTTTTGATTCAATACAAAGTTTTGATCTTGGATAGTTAATGGTTGAACAACACAATCAACTTTATCGATAGTCAATAGTGTTGCCGCAGGATTCAATGTAATTACTGAGCCTGTACCCCAACCTGTTTGTGACCAGTATAAGAACTCAGCAACCATTTGATTCCATGTTACTTCAAGACCATTTTGAATGTCTTGGAATATCATACCTCTATCTTGTAGCCATGCTCCATAACTAGTTAAGAATTGTGCAAGTTCTTGTGTACTGTAAAACGATGTACCATAAGGAACAATTGTTTCTTTTGTTGAATAGTTTTTTGCTACCTTAACTTTTGCTGACTGAATGTCAATTGCATAAGTTTGACCATCATAAACTGGGTTCAATACAGTAAAGTATGCAAATTGTTGTGCGTTACCAAATACTGTGTAGTAACCATCATTTTGTTGTACAACAACAGAACTATAAGGGATTCTATCAAATGGTTGGTTATCATATAAAAGAATATTATAACTCTCATTTGGAATCAACAATGATGAACTTGTTGTGTTTGGACTTGCTTTTTCAACATAGAATGCCAATTGATTTTGATCGCTGAAGCCAGCCAATCTGTAAACCAATCTTACATCTAAGTTGTTGAATAACGTTGTTAGATTTGTTGTAGCATCGATACCTTGTTGTTTTTCAAAGTCAACAATCCAGTTCAAGTAACTGGTTACGGCTGTGCCACTACCATATACAGGAATTTCATTAGGCACTAAGTGACTTCTATCATTAACTAGGTACTGATTAAACTCTGCATTGTATTTGTAATTGTCAACCCATACACCCAAGTTAAAGAATTCAGCAGGTTTCATCAATGCTTGAAGTCTCATGAAATCAAACGGCCATGTGCTACTTCTTCTGTAACTTAATTCAGTTGGGCCATCATCACCAACAACCCAATCTTTTTGGAATGTGTTAGGATTATAGTTACCAACAATTGATACAAAAGGACTTACTAAGTTACCTGCGCTATCAACTGGTAGTATGTTTAGTAAGCCAGGACGTGCTAGTTCAGGAACTGTTACAGGTACACCATCTTCCCAACGAACGCCGTTTGCAATGTCGTTCCATAACACTAAGTTATCACTTGTATATGGGGCAGGACCATAACGTTCTGTCCACCAACTTGGTTGATTTGGATAGTACAACATTTCCCAAGGTGTTTCATTTGGAGTTGTTGTATCATAGAAATATTGATATACACCTCTCCAGTAACCCTGCTGAATTGGAGTACTGTCTAACTTGTTACCTGAGTTGGTATAGTTATAACTAAATGGATCGTTTGTGTTATAGTATTGTGTTTTGTAATTTAAACGATTTTGACCAATCCAATTTAAGAAATTAGTACTGTACATTTCTAACCATTCTTGATTAGAATATTGCTGTGTACCCTGTCTGAAATAACCAGGAATCAAATCATATGCTTGAATTGGAATTGTGTTACTTAACTTCAAGTTATTGTAAACACGTGTTTCAAATTCTAATAATGCTTGGTCACGATAGTCTTGTAATACACCGTTTATATACTCACCGTATAACTTAGTAAATGAACCATCGTGTCCTTTAATAAAATATGTAGGTGTATAGTAGTCGCTATCTAAGACAACTTCAGGAACAAATGCGGGATATAATCCTAACTTAGTTGGAGTATTTGGAGCATAACTTCCATAAGTTTGATTATATTCATTAATTGTAATTGTGTCTCCTGCATTCAACTCAATAGTAACTTCAAGTGAAGGTGCAGTTGTACTTACTGTATAATCTTGACCCTTAATTAACTGTTCAGTAACAGTTTGATAATCGTTAATCTTTGTTGTGCGATATACCAATACACCATTATAATTTGCTGTTTCAAAATTATAAACTTGTGACAATGGGTAGATTGATGTGTCTAGTGCATTGTTAAATGTATAGATATTACTTCTATAAGGCGCTTGTGAAGGAATCATGTCTGACCAGAAGAATGATTGGTTAGGACTCTTAGATTGAGTAATTTGCGCTAGTGCAATATCTAAAATTTGCGCAGGGTTATATGTTTGTGTAAAGTTTGTGTTGCTAACTGTACTTACAATTAATTGTTTATAGTTAACATATTCACGGCTGTTATACAATAACGCATTGAATAAATTGTGATCAGGTACACGTAGTAGTGCTCCGGGCAATACTAGACTTGCGCTATTTTGAATAATAGCAGTACCATATGGAACAATATCTCCTAAGTCTCTATAGTTGTTAGGGCCAAATACTTGACCTGTTGTATTAGGATTATTGTAAAAAATACTTTGATATTGATTGCGAATATCACCAACGTTAGCAACAGTAATATTTGTGTTCAATGGATTATTACTCAAATTGATAGGAATTTGATAATATCCAGTTGTACTTACCTGATTACTTAACAATAGAATTTGAACTAGTGTTGCAGTTGAAGGTTGTTGTGGAAGTACAATAGTAGTAGAATTTGTTCCTACTGTGTATGTATATGAGGTTGGAGATTGGTATACGTTGTCAATATAAACTTGTACCACTGGCCAAACAGCATCAGTTGCCGCTGTTCCAGTTAATGCCGCAATATCACACGTGTATGTTGTTGTAGCAGGGCTATATGGAATTTCAAAATATTGATATTGTACACTAGGTGCTACAGCAGTTTGCCAACCCAATTGTCTGAACAATGTTCTGTCCACTGTGTAGTTGTAAACGTAACCTGTGTTAATATTTTCAGTTATAGGTGTGGCGCCGTTCACATAATTAAATGTGTCTGAGTTAAGTGTTACGTCAAACTGAATATCGCCTTGGTTATCAATAGAACTGTACGATATAGGGAAACCCAAAACAGTATCGATTGAGCCTATACCTACACCATACTGAAATAGTGTAGTACCTGTAAATGTTGTACTATGATAAACTGATGGGTCGCCAAAACTTACACCATTGCTATCAAACATATCAAAGTAAGGTGCTTGATTTACATTGGTTTTTTCTTGTGCTAAATCCCAACTTGTGCCAGTATAATAATAACTTTCACCCTGATGATAGTAACCACGCAACACAGCAACTTGTTCATTTGTTAAGCATGGGCTATCTTCAGCAGGAGTCATTGTGATAACTGGTGTTGAGCCAGTTGTTAGAGTAGACAAGTTGACAACAAAAATTGTGTTGCTTACTGTTGGGTCTGCTGAGAAAATAACTCTAGCACCTGAGAACAATGCATAATTGTTTACAGTTGTGTCGCTAGCAACAATACTTGCTACAGTAGTTGTATTAAATGTAGTTGCATTTTGCCATGATACATTTAATGTGTATACTCCATTATTCAATGCAATTGATTGAATTTGTGAGTTTCTAGGCAACAAGTTTGTAGAATCAGTAATATATTGGTACTGTTGTAGTGTTCCTGTTACTGCACTTGCGTTAATTGTAATTGTAGTTGATGTTGCATTTGTAACCCCGGCAACGGTTGCTGTATATGTACTATATACTTGGATATCAGGATAGTAGTTTTGTTGATCTGCAACTTGTGTTAATGCATCTGTTGTTCTTGTGTCAAAAAAGTCAACTGCTTGTTTACCAATAATACCTGAATTAAACAATTGTAGGTTAGGGTAAAACTCAATAATTGGACGTTGTGCTTTTGCTGTAGCAGACGCATAAATTGTAAGAATCGTAGGATCATTGTTGTAAGATGCAGTTGCATTAATTACATCAATGTGGAACCAACGATTACTACGTGACCATGCGTTTTTGTTAATACTATTTCTAGCAATAGTAATGTAATCAGGTAATACAGGAACAAAGTCTGTTAAGTCCCAGTTACCAATATCATAATTAGTAGAATCATATGGATTATAAACTGCCTCAGTAAATCCTTCAGGGCAGATCAATGAGTTAACTGGGATCAACTCAATAGCAGTACCCACGCCTTCTACGTAGTATTCACCTGACAAATAACTTGTTGGGATAACGTCACCGTCAAAACTTACTTTTAATCCATTTGTAAACACAACACCATTTGTGCTAGTAAATGTTTTTTGTCCTAAAATGTCAGTTGTAACGTTTATTGTGTTTGAAAGATTGCTTTCAATTAATTTAATAACACCAACGCTGTCAGCGTTTGTACCATCTTGATAGTATAATGTGTTTAGGGGCGCACTAATATAAGGTACTTCTGCAATTGTACCCACTGTGTTGCGATAGAAGGGTAAATTATTATACTGTACACCAAATGCTGGCGTAATAGTTTGATTAGTAGGAATAACTCCACTTGGAATCAATCTAATAACTGGGTTAGCAGGATCACCAACATATTCAACTGTATAGAAGTTGTTTGCAACAGTGGTATAATAACCCTCTTCTAACAAACCTTGATTTGTATTAGCAGTCATTAAACCTGTTGCGTTGGTCAATGTTAAAATAGAACCCCCTAATGTAGCAGAAATAGTGAAGCCTGTTGTTCCCACTAAACCATTAATAAAATATACGCTACCCGCAGTTACTCCACCGAATGTAGGATTGTTAAATGTAATAGTGTCATTTACATTTAATGATGCGTTTGTTCCACTTGCTAATGTAAAGACATTAGCCGCTGTTTGGTTAACTGAAATTGTAAGAGGTTGAACTAATGTGTTATCATTAGTGTCATATGAAGTTTCAGAATAATATGTTTGTACATACCCAGTTTCGTTAGGAATTCCTGTGTTATAAAACATAATCTGTAGACCTTGCAATGATGTGACACCATCAATTGCACCTATTGTTGACAATAGTTGTCCGTTGATTTGGCTAAATGGTGTAGTACATACTAAATCAAGATTTACACCACTAGCAGGAAATTGATATTCGTTTTGTGCGTCTGCGGCAGGAACTGTAAATGTTACATAACCTTGAGTTGCACCGTTGTTTTCTACTCCATATACATTACGTGTATATAAGTTAGTTTGCGTAGGACTGTAGCCAGTTACACCTGGTTGACCTTGAATCCAAAATTGAGTATCTTGATCAACTAAGAATGTGTAAGTGCCACCGCGCAACAATGTTAGTGTTGGATTAATTTCACCTGTTTCAGCTGAAGCAATACGAATATTATAACCATTGTCTAATGACGTTACAACATATTGCTCTGTAGAATAAACAGTTTGTGATGCTACTGTTACTGAAGGTGGACCAAAAGGTAACCAATAGTATTGATTAAAGTTAATGATCTTATCTAGATTGGTAAAACTATCCCATGAGTAGAACTGACTATTAAACAAACGATTGTTATTGTTAGTAACACCGTTTTGTAGATTTAATGCGTCAAGGATACCTGGGTATGTAATAAAATCTTTTGCAGTATTTTCATTTGTCTTTTTAATTACAACGCCTGGATCTAGTTGATATTCTCTTCTAGTTTTTGTAGGTTCTGTAACATAGTAATCGTTTGGGTTAACACCGTAACCAAACTTACTTCCAATGTAACCTTGAATACGTTGTAAGTTGGGAGGATTTACTAATTGGTCAAGTGTAGCAGATAAAAATTGTTGGTTGCTAGTAGTCTGAAAAATTTCTGGTAAGAAATTAAGTGTTCTAACTCTATTTGTATTTGCCATTTTATAAGTATCCTACCTGAAGTTGTGCAGGGGTATTTGCTGGTATCACTACCACTGTATCAGGTACAGCCGCATTTACGAAAATTTCATAAGGTAAACATTTGATTTCATATAATGTTCCAAACGGCTGACTTGGATCATTTGGTACCAATACAGCAGAACTAATTAAATCGCCGCATTCATTATGAAGATATGATGCCAATTCACTAAAGTAGAATGTGTCACCAAAATTCCAATTGTTAATATCAAAATAATTATTCATAGCAGTTAAAACAGCACTTCTAATTTCACTATCACTTGCATTAGTGGTTGAATTTGCAACAACTTTAATAGTTGCTTGCAACGCACTATTTGCCTTAGGTCCAAACAAAGGTTTGAACACTACACTATTTAATATCAATGCATCACTCAACATTTTATAATCGTCTAGTTTTCCATATTCTTGTGTTAAATCATTTATGGTTGGCATTGAAGGATATGGTACTGTGTTAGTAATATCAGTTACCCATTGTGTGTAAGCAGTATAATATGATTGAGTTACAACATACAAATCAATGATGTTAGTTGTCACTGGATCAATTCTAGTTGTGTTGTTACTGTTGTGACGATATTGGAATGCAAGACCTTGACGACCTGCTTTCCAAGTATAATCTGATTGCAATACCATTGTATATGATGGTGTTATTACATTTGGTTCTTGAACAGAAACATAGAAATTACCTGTACCACCTTGTGCATTGGTTTCGCTATAAGCAAAGAATAACTGACCAACAGGATATTGATATTTGTTTACTTCAATCTGTGTGATTGTAGGATATGTATAGCAAACACTACTTGTAGGAATAATATAATTTTGTTGTAAGTTTAATGGATCGGTTACGATTTGAAAGAACACATATACACCAATGTTTGTTCCACCGTTTACATAACCTGTGACTTCACTAAAGAAGTCAGGGCTTAATACTAATTGATTGTTATCCACACTGGTTGCCGCAACTTCAACTTGGAAGTCATCTACATAACCATCGCTTTGTACAGTTTGACCAAGAATATTAACTACAACATCATTGCCTAAAGGCTGACTTGAATCTGGTTGTGAGTTAACTTGTAAAATGTTAATAAAATCTTGTAACACTTTACCTGAGTATGGATCAAACACAACTTGGTTAGGGTTAAATGCAAAACGTGTACTTGCAACACTACCAAAATAATATGTTAATGCTTGATATGTAATACTGTAAATGTTGTTACCCATGCTTTGGAATTGAACAAAACTGTTTGGGTAATCATATGCTTCAATAAACCAACGTTGTTGATTGATAGCAATTGAATTATCAAATACTAAACTAAAATTCTGTTGTAGTTCCATAAGAACCACACACTCTTGAATAACAGTTGTTGGCACCGCATTGCTGAATGCTGGAATAACTTGTGTTAATGTAACGCCATCAGGAACATACCCACTAAGTGTTACGGGACCAGTGCCGTTACTAAAGTTACCAGTACCACTGTTACTACCGTCACCAATAACGTTAGTAATTGTTGACCAAATCGTAGTAGTTGTACCTGCACCACCAATACCAGCATGTAGTCTATTGTTGCTGTCAAAGTAATATCCATTAGGAGCAGTAAATTGTAATACTGCACCTGGTGACAAATACTTCAAATTACTTGAAGCATAGATGCCAATTGGTTGTGGAATTTGTAATGCACCACTAATTTCATAAAAATAACCTGATTCTGTGCTTGCATTAACTTGTGCTGTACTCCAGTATACTGGTGCGCCAGTTACTGTAGATGAATTAATTGCATATCGAGGATAGTTTTGAATATAGTATTGAGTTGCTCTGTTTGCTGCCAATACTGCTGATAGTGCGCCAGTAAAGAAATTGATAATATCACTGGTACTATTAATTGTAAGTGTATAAAAACCAGGGGTAGTGTCTTGATATAAAGCACCGTCATCCCCAAAACAATTAATGCTTGAGAATTTACCTGTTGGATCAAGCAAATCTAAACTTTTTGAAGCACCAATGCTACTGCGATTAATAGCCTTACTTTTAATGATTGAACTATACAGTGAGTACGGGAAGTCATTATAGTCTTGACCATTGACCATACGATTTTGTGTATAGTAGCGTGTTGGGGCACGTTGTTTAATACTTGCAAGTGTTTCTCTTGCTTGCGCTGTACTTACTGTTTGTGTTAATGTCAAGCCAAATGTAATTGTTTGGGCGCGACCTGTTTGGTCAAGATATGTGAATGAAACGCTGATTCCGTTCATTTCGCTAGGTTGAATTACATATGTTAATGCGTTACCTGAACGAACATATGCTCTAAAGTTTCCTACTGGGATAGCAGAGAACACACCATCACCAAAGATGTATGTAACAGTATCATTGAAACCTGAAGTTACAGAAAAAATATCTTTGTTAGAGAATTCTGTTTGCAGTTGTGCATTTGCATATACGTTGTCTACTTGAACCCAAGGAGTTCTAGTTCCATCGCTATTTAATTGATATAACCAAGTATCACTATTGTTGACACCTTGAATATTACCAATTGCAATATTTTGATTAGAAATTTGCTGTTGTAATGTGAAATCGTAGTTTTGTAAACTGCCCTGTACAAAATAGAAAAAGAATCCTGTGTTAGGGCTACCAAAACCTAATTGGTCGTTGCGATATAGTATATTGAACTTACCACTTGGTGCAGGGGGAACTTCATATACATAGTCTTCCCCAACACTACTTGCGCTGACTAATTCAAAATTCATATTTTGATTGTCAACAGTTGCGTTAAATGGAACTACTGGTAGTGATGTAGCAGGAATTTGAATTGCATACTCACTTGTTGTAATACCTAAAATGTCTTGAGAGTTACCTGGTTTACCAATTCGCTGTGAAGTGATCAATGCGGCATTGATGATTGTATTGAATTGTTCTAGCCAGTTTGGATTAGCAGGGTCATTCCATAGAATTTGTAGATTACTTAAGTTTAATCCATTGATGTCTTGGATATTTTGTGTAGTTGATACGCTAGTTACCTTGATAAATCCTTGTCCAGCAATGTTACGTTTTGGAGTATAACTAACTAAATTGGCAAGTTTGATAACGCTATCTCTACGTTCTGCGGTATCAATAAAGTTTTCACGGCTGTTTAAGTCATTTCTAAATGCAAGACCTTGGCCCATAAAAGCCATAACGTCAAGCAAGGCAATAAATTCGCTTGATTCTGTGTAATCGTTGAATGTTTCTGGGTAATATAGTTGGAGATAATCAATGAAACTCTTACGAAGGGTTTCATAATCGTAACTTTGAAAATTAGCCGCAGAATAGGTTTGGTATAATGATTGCCAATCATTAAGTCCAAATAATGCCGCTTGTCGTGAACTTGTTGCCATAGATACTCTCTTTTGATATATTTATCATTATCAAAAACTCGGTTTTTGATTAAACTACTGCGGCCGCACTAGTCGTTTGATTAAAAAATATACTCAATAGTGCTGGGTTATTGAAGGGGGCAACAGCCATTTCTATTTCAACTAATATACCATTTTCTTGGGGGAAAGCATTAACAGCATTTAAAATTATTCTAGGATCCTGTGAGGCAACTCGTTTAATTTCATTTTGAAGTTGAGTTTGAACATCAAATGTATTAGGATCAAACAAGAAACTCCAAACTGTAGTACCATAATTAGGTTGGCCTACTTTTTCTCCTTGACGTATATTAAGAGCATTAATCAAGTCTCTTACGACTAAATCTGAATTTAATAATCTAAATTTTTTACCCGGATTAATTGGTTGTTGTAATCCTAAACCCCCGTCCAAACTGCGGGCAGCCAACCCAGATACATTATTAGTTGTCTGGGGTAAACAAGCGTTGATAGTACTAAATCCAATATATTGTGCCATACAGTATTTATTTCCTTATTTTAGCCGCCCGGGCCAATAATACCTGAGATAGAATTGTTAATTTCTTGGGTATTTGATGCTACAGACCCTTGTAATGATTGTAATGCAGTTGCATTTTGACCAGTTACGGTACCTAAAGCAGTTCCAGCAGTAGATTTTAGACTACTCAATGATTCAGGATTGTTGACTAATGATGTCAATGAACTTGTTCCACTTGAGCCAGTTAAGTTGCTAAGAGAACTAACGCTAGGTAGACTTGAAGTTAATGACCCTGTTAAACCACTAGCACTAGATGCTCCTGATGCAATTAATCCATTGATAGTTGTTTCGTTGGCACTTGAATTTGTAGAAGATGCAGTTTGTGATGCATCTGCTATAGAGGGAATGTCAACGTTTGTATCTGCATTATATTGATTCAACAACGCTATGTATCCAGGATCACTTAGTGCGGCTAACCATGCTTGTCTTGCGCTTTCAATTCCAGGATCACCCTCGGGCAATGTTGCCAATGCGTTTTCGTAGGCTGTGTTTGCCGCATCAATTACATCTTGATATTGATTGAGTTGATCTTCAATATCAATTGCTTGTTGTTGTGCATTGTCTAATGCTTGAATATCATTTACAGCCTCAGTAGATATTTCACCTGTTAAATCAGGTGGGGGAATGCTAGGATCACCCAATACTGAGGTGATTTGATCGCTTATTGATGATCTATCTGTAGTGTTAAATCCAAATGTAGGCAACTGAATTGCCCCTGCTGTGCCTGAACTTAATGCTGAAATAGATGATTGTAATGATGCCGCATCGCCTACGCTTAGACCAGTACTTGCTAGACTTGACAGTGAGCCTAAACCACCTGGAATACTTGGCATTGGTAACCCGTTCATCGCCGCAGTTTGTGCAGAACCAATAAGTCCTGACAATTGACCTGCACCCGGAATAGAGTTAACAGCATTTGATGCGTTGTTTACTACAGCGCCTGCAATTCCTATTCCACCGGGCAGATTACTCATACCACTAGCAAGGGCAGATGATGCACTTGCTCCGGCGCCTGAATTAATAATTGACGCAGATGCCGATAGTTGTGCCAATCCACCAGTTGCTAATGATGCGCCGGCGCCGCCCAATGCTGTGACACCATTTACACCTTTTTGTGCAACTGATAAGATACTAGCAGGGTTAGATGGATTAATTCCTGTTGTTTTGCTAATCAATCCTGTAATTCCACCAATAGCACCAATTGAAGCAGATGATGAATTTAATGGATTTGGAATAGAACCCAATGAACTTGATACTTGAGTTGCAAGTCCAGACACACCTGGTACGCTATTATTAATAGCACCTGAGATATTAGTAACTGATCCTAATGATCCTGTTGCAATAGATGTTGCTGAAGTTAAACCTGATACTGAGTTTAATGCTCCACTTACCAAACTACCCACAGAACCACCAACAATACTGCTGACTCCTAATGCACTTGCCCCATTGATTAAACCTGATCCATAGACTGCACTGCCCGCAATTCCACCTGCAACACCACCGGCAACTCCTGCTAATAAGCTACCAGCAGTGCCTTGTCCTGAAACTAATGCACTTGATACTGCTGAGGCTGCGGCAATCTGTGTTAGATTTTGTGGTATACCAGCCTGCATTGGCTTAAATTGTTTCTTAATTGCATTAAATGCTGAACCAGAAACACCTTGTGTTAGATTTAGTAATCCTGTTAATGATGGAACTGCTGCCATAGCATTTAATCCACTGGCAATGCCTCCTAGTCCACCACCTGCCAGTGTTGCGACACCTGCGGCTGCGGCGCCTGAACCAATAGCACCTAATGCTGATTGAGAAGTACCAATTGTAGTTATTGCTCCGCCGGCTGATCCCAAAGCACTTGATACCAATCCAGTTGCTCCGGCTGCTAATGATCCTAACGCTTTAGAACCTGTCAATGCTGTTGTTACTGAACCTACTGCTCCGGTTAATGCTCTAGTAGATATTCCACCACCTGATATACTTTGTACTGCACCAACTGTTTGATGCAATCCAACTGTTGTAGCCGCATTTACTAGACCTGCAACTTGTGTTGGTGATTCTCTTCCTGTAATAACTCCGGTTAGTGTTAAGCCCGTTTGTGCCTGTTGCATATTAGTTACAACACTAGTTGCTTGTGCACCAACACTTGATGTTAATTGTTGTAAATTTTTTGCGCCCGATGCACCTGCAAACAATGCTGAAGGCATTGCTTGACTAATATTGGCTCCTGATTGTACAAGACCATTAATAAGAGTATCTGAACCTGGTTTTAAAATACCGCTTGATGCTAGTTGACTTGGTGACTGTGCAAAAGCACCAACTGCGGCTACATTGCCTGCCGCAGTTGAAATTACGGCTGCACCTTGCTGTGTTGCTGCCGCTAATGGGCCTTGAGCCGCAGCCTGTGCTTGTGCGCCCAATACTGCGTTTGTAGTTCCTTGATCCATTGAATCAGATACAGCAGGAACGTTTGGTGCGCTTGCCGCTGTTGCTACGCTCACTGGTGTTGGGTTAGTTGACGCACCTGCGTCATTTGCGCTTGCAACTGCTGGACTTGGGGTAGGCGGTAAGTTTGCATTTGCATCTAAGTTTGTTTGTACGTTAACACCTTGACCTGCGTTAGCCCATGGTGCGTGTGCAGGGGCACGTGAAGTAATTGATAATAACTTACCTGGGGCCGCACTAAACCCCGTTGATTGATCATATAGTGTATCAGTTTGTGCAAGAACGGGAATTGTTGCAACTTGTTCTGGTTGTGTACTTGCTGAACCTGAATTTAAATTTACTTTACTACCATTAATATATGCCGCACCACCTGCTGCCAATGATCCATCGCCACCTGATGCTAATGCAACTGCGGCGCCTGCTTTGGCAGTAAAATTATTAATTGCTGACATTTGGATATCAGTAGATGCACCTAAAGCAATCTTTTGATCTGTATTGACATTAAAGTTTGTTGCTTTAAAGTTCATGTCTTTGACAGCATGAAGATTAATGTTATTGTCTGCGTGTAAGTTTAAGTCACCCTGTGTTCTAATATTAACTGAGTTAGTAGAGTACATATCAATTGTACCTTCTTTACCCAACTCAATATAACTTTGTCCATTACTGTGTAGTATCATTAATGTTTGACCATCGTCACTCATTAATATCTGATGACCCAATGCTGTTCTAATTCTGATAAGTTGGTCACGTCCAATAACGTCACCGTCGTCCATAACAAAACTGTGACCACCTCTACGTGCAACTACTTTTAATTTTTGTGCTTGTTCTTCAGTAAGATTACTTGCTACACTGGTATCATTATAACCACCTGAATAGATTGGTCTACCCGGCGTGCTTACACCCCAACCCACACGACTTGCAGCCTCACGTTGTGCGCTACTTGAAATAGGCCCACGAATAGGATCACGAATAACACCCTGTTGATTCATAATACTTGCAGTATAACTATGAACTGGTTTAGGTGCTGTGATAAAGTCTGGACTATTTGTTACTTTATCGTTGTTAGTGTTAATATTAGTTACAGGAAGTCTTACTGCACCACCATAACTTTGTGCTTCACCTTCGTTAGGAATAATGTTATCAGTTGCACCAATAGCAGGAACCATTTGTAGTGCATCTGCATCGGGAACACATCCAATATAGAATCCATAGTTAGGGTCACCATTGATAAAGATACAAATTACTGTTGTACCAATATCGGGAGGAGCGTGCCATTCACCATATGAACTTGGGTTGTTTTTATAATCTCCGTATCCATCACTGCCTGCTTGTGGTATTACTTTACCAAAGAAGGTAGTCATGTAGTTTACACTAACCCAAGTATTAGAGTTGTCTGAATCTGGGCCGCCCTTGTCACCAATATAAACTTTAAGTTTACCTGAACGTGTTGGGTCTACGTTATCTTTAACGATTGCTAGTACAGGTACATTGCGAGGATTCGCACCGCCTGCATCTGGTTTAGTTGCTTTTGTCGAACCTTTGGCTCTGATTATGTCTTCTGCCATATTATGGTCCTCCTGGTCCTAAGTTAGGCGGGGCATTGCCTCCGTCATCGTCTGCTACTACTCCTGGGCCTGGTACTGTAGTTACGCTACCATCACTTCTTCTTATTGTTGCTCCGCCACCGGTTACTGTTGTACCACCTGTAACTGTAGTAGTTGTTGTGTTTGTATCAGTTGTTATCACATTAGGATCACGTGAGTTACTACCTGTAGTTGATGACTGTGTTGTAGGTTGATCTGGTGCTTGAACATTACTTGTAAGCAATGTTGCAGGGGCCGCTTGATTAGATGGATTGTCTTGTACCAATCCAGTAGATGATGTAGTACTTCCACCTGCACCAGGATTGGGGCCTGCGGCTCCTTGTCCTTGACTTGGTGTTTGTGGTGTTGCTGGATTTTCTCTTCCTGATTCGTTTTGTGGTGTTGCCGCATCAGGGAATTGATTTAATGTTAGATGCAAATGCTGTTTAAATGCACCGTTACTAAACGAACTGTCAATCGTAATTACTTGATAACTAAGTCCTTGAACAATTTGAGCGATATTGGGTGGATAAGGCCAAAATTGAATTGACTCATTGATGTTCAATATGCCTGCACCCATTGAAGAAATAGTACCGTTAGAGTTTTGCACTTGTCCTTCATTCCAAGTATAGTCTACTGCTTCCTTAAAATCAATTTCAATAAAAACTTGTCCACCATTGGCATTAATAGTAAAGCCATCTTGTCCATAGAATTTACTATATACACCATTAAGAGTTTCATTACTACTAGTTACTAGGTAATCAGGATCACCTAATATTTCTAAATCGGCTTCTACTACAGAACTAGAATCATACAAACTGTTTAAGTAGTTATTTTGTGCTTCAAAACCTGGACCCAATTTACCTAATGTAGATTGTCCTGTTCTTTTATCTGCTGTTTTTGCACCGCCCTGTGGAGCCGCCCCTGCATTACCAGAACCTGTAGTACCGCTACTTGGATTAGTTCCGCCGTTGGTACTTTGTGTATTAGTATCGGCATTGGCATCTTGAACTGCTTGATAGTACAAGCAATTAAAAGTTTGAGAATAACTCAAAATTTCTGAATTTTGTCCAGTATACCAATACTTGTATCTTTTTACAGGGCCATAATATGGTACTGCTGGATTTGCGTACACGCTGTTAGTAATTGGAGTTTGATATTCAGTAATAATGTATGAGATATCAAATGACCAGTCATTGATTACACTATCCCAACTAATACCATTGATAGAAGGTTGACAGTTGAACCAAGAGATAGGATCTTTTGATGTACCATCAATTTGATCAGGCGTGTCTTTCTTTGGATCACTTTCAATGTTTGTGGTATATAAAAGTTTTAATGCATCTGTTAAGTATGAACTTGATTTAACAACGTCTTCAACTGCTTGTGGAATAGGCGTATCAGCATTCCATGTCAATGTTCTAGCATTAGTTTTTGGAATTGCTTTAACTTCTGTTGCGGCATTAGATTCTGTTGTTGACTTTGCTCCACTACCAGGCCATTTATATTTGTCTTGGTCAGCAGGGTTTACTAGTTTAGCACGTGCAATGCGTGAGGTTGCTGAACCATCACCAATTTCATCTTCTTCAGTTCCATATGGCGTATATAAGAATGAGTAACTATTTGCTACACCTATCTTTTTTGCATCTAGCAATTGTTTTTGATTGTCATTTAAAATTTTAGCAAGTTGATTTAATGCATCACCTACTGTGCCTGATGTTACACTAGTGTCGTGATTGATCATACCTCTTTTAACACTTGCACCTGCTAAGATTGTAGTTTCAGCCGCAGTAATATCATATATAACTGCTTTACCATCTATCTTAAATGTCATTGCTGTAAAATTGATATCATAGTATTTTGTAAACAAACCACCTGATTCACCTGATGCACCAGCATTTGGATCTAAAATACCATTACCAAACTGCTCGTTGCCTGTTAATATGTTGCCAAATTGATCATAACCAAAAAATCTTATACCAATGATAAAAAATTGTTTAGTAGGATCGTCAGAAGGATTTTGTCCTGATGTGTTTGATGTTTTAGCAATTTGTTGTGCGGCATATTTTAAATTTTTAACAAATGAAAAGCCATATGGTTCAATAACTTGAAATGTCATTTCAGTAACGTTGACATTTGTTCCGCTGTCTTTTGTAGACATTGCATTGGTAATTTTTAAATTATCAATACCATAATCAAATTTAAATCCAGGTGCACGTTGTACTTGTGATGTGTTGTTAATACCACCGTTTTGAGCAACTAAGTAAATACCTGGAAAATTAATGTTTTGTCTTCCTGAATTTGCGAATAACATATATGCTTCAGGTGTTACCATATACAAACTTAATTGATATGTGTAACTTGCATATTCACCTAAAGGATTTTGTAATCTTCTACCTGGCAAATCATCATTTGGATTGTAACCTTGCCCATTGACCAATGCTGTGCCACTTGCAGTATTATTGTTACTAGGCGCTGATCCATTGGTAGGATCAGTTGATTCATCTCCACTGTCATCGTCTCCTGAAGAATCACCTAAATCATTCTCATCATCTGTTTGACTTTCGTTTGAATTTGGATCAGCCGGCGGTTGATTTGGAGGCGGTGCTGCCGCTGCCGCTGTAGCCTGTGCCTTTACACTATCCGCAGTATCAGTTAGTGCTCCTGCATAGTTTAAGGGCGGGACTCCTCCCCCAGTAACCGGATCCTTTAGTTGTCCACTTAGTGCAAATAGTACTGTATTATTAACAACACCTGATGGACTTTGAACAGTAGTAGCAGTTTGACCGTCAGGTGTTGTTACAGAATACGTGGTTGTGTTGGTGTCAGTATTCAGTGTTGTAGAAACCGTATAGCCACCAGAATTGGTTTTTGTATTGGTATACTGTGCCACTTTAGATTCCTAAAACAGTTTGAAGTGTTGACAATTTTGGCACGTATATTCCTAAACCTTGTACAAAATTAAAATAAGGATCTTCTCCCAATCGATTGGGATTTCTTTCTGCGAATACCCACCATAACTTACTATCGCCATACAAGTCGTAGGCTAATAGATCAGGTCTATATTCATATACTGCTGTAATAATAAAATAAACATCTTGTGGATATTTAGGAATTGGTCTATAGTTTATTACATCTAAAAATTTATTGTTTACAACATTTGTTGTATTATATGGACTTGTCTTTGGATATAGTATTTGATTTGACATTACCAAAATCCTCCTACGCCGTTTTGTTGCGCTCTTGTTAAGTTTCCGGTAGCATATTCAGCCAAACTAAAATTATTAGATACTTGATTTCTGCTAACAAGAGGTACGCAACTGATTGATAATTGTATTTTTGTTGGTACATATGTTGGGGCTTTTGGTGCCCCTGCTACTTGGAACCCAGGTGGGGGTCTAGTACCACCTGGTTGTATTTGAGTACCTAATCTACCGTTTTGACTAGTGCCTTGTGAAGGTACACTTATTTGCTGACCCGCAATTGCACTTGTTGTATATGCTTGAATATAGTCTACGTCAGCAGGTAAACTATAAGTAAAGCCTGTGATTGCTAATGGTTGTCCGTCAAATTGAAATGCACCAAAGCCATATAAGAATGCTACTGGGGGTGGTGTGCCTGGCTTAGGATATTCATCCTGACCATAAAACATTTTAGTCATTGATCTAAAGAAGTGAATTACAGCCATTAAGTAATTTGCTTCATAAGTATCTTGTGCAGTAAATTCACCTGTAATAGTAACCTGTTCTACTGAACTGCCTGTATATTGATATACTTTATAGTTACTATGAATAATATTTGCTACGTCATAACTTGCCTGATATGCAACACTAATACTTGGAGTATAAGGAAAAATTACACCATCTGTGGCTGCAAGTGGGGCAAGTATTCCTGGATTAGGTGCATTATACAAATACTTACTACCTGGCGCAAGTGCTATTGCTACTCTCCAGTCTGCAAGTTTTCCAGATGCGTTTGCCGCATCTTGTGCTGTTGCTGATTCTTGTGCTTTTGAGGTTGCACCTTGTAACCCAATAGAACTACCTTGTGAACTTGGGGCATTACTATTTTGTACTGTAGCAGTTGTTCCTGCTTGAGCATCTTGTGCGTCTTGTTGTTGTTGAACTGCTGGATCAGTATTTGGGTCTACAGTTTCCGGTGCGCTTGCTCCTGTAGCAGGAGTTTGTGTATCCAAATTGTCTTGTGCTGTGATAGCCGCATCTTCAAGTGCCGACGGATTATTGGCTTGACAAGCAAGAGCGGCAATGTCGGCAGAGTCTGTTGGGCTATATACTTGTCCTGTTGCGGTATCTGTAATTGATGATCCGTCTGGTGCAATTTCTAAATCACTAAAAGTTCCACTTTGTGATAGATAAAATTGAAAGCCACTAGGGAAAGAAATTGAAACATCTGGATTTGTTGGGTCAGATGTTTGTTGAACAATAACAGTAAGTCCGCAAGTCGTAGTTGATGCACCTGTTGATCCCTCAGGAACTGTTTCGGCTGTTGGGCTAATAGTTGCGGTTGGACTTGAGTTTTCTATAGTCGGTTGAGTAGCAGTAGAAGTTGTGTTAGGGGATGCTACTGCTAAATTTTCTTCTGCATATTTTTGAATTTGAAATAGATTAGGTACAATATCTTGTCCGTTTTCAAGATCATTTGGGTCAGTAGATGTTAATACTGTATTCCCTTTATAAGTCAACCTAAAAGTTTCAGGGGGAGGTATTGTTTGCAAGCCAGAACCAACGTCAACTAATTCATCTCCCGTGTAGGGTCCTGCACTACTGCCGTTGGCTAAATTAATAGTATACTGAATACCGTTTGAACCGGTTGTGGCTGTTACATTTACTCCACCACCAATGTCTGCTTGTATAGTTGATGCCATATTTTCCCTACTTAAAAATCAGATAAATAACACGTTGCTTGTATTTATCGCTCAAAAATGTCCTAAAATTTACCCTTTATTGTTGCTTTTGCGCAACAACGGGTGTACTATTACGTTATAACAACTATAAGGAAAACTATGTCTATAACACCAAAAAAGCCTGTCAATTATCTTAATAATAAAGATATTCTAAAAGAAATTCACGAAAGCAAGAACTCATATTGCTACTTTACTAAGAAGGAATATCATAGATACGATATAATCATTGATAAGCCCGATGAAAGTTTAGAAAATAGTCTTGCATTAATATTTAAACCTGAAAACATTCAACAAGCAAAAGAAACTAGGGCCGCAAGACTTTCTATTGAATTAGGGGAAAAGATCGACCCAGCAACTATTCTTGATACAGATTTAGTATTTCGTGTAATGACTTGGGATCATATTCCCGTAGCCCAAAAACAACCCCGCAAAACTGTTAAAAAGAAAACTGCAAAAGATATTTTGGTATTTGATGATGAAGAAGGCGAATCAGATATTTTTGCCGATTTAGAAGACACAACTACCAAAGGCGAAGTTGATGACATGGTTCATGTCAAGGTTAACTTTCCCCCATTCCAACACTATATGATTGAAGAAGATGCCCCTAAGTGTGTTGGCAAAAGTCACTGGGTCAATGGAATCAAGAATGGTCATTTCTCTAAGGACCATGGCCAAATCACAAACAAACTAGCACGTATGTACATTATGTTGTGTGAAAAGTATGCTATGAAGTTTAACTGGCGTGGCTACACATACAATGATGAAATGCGCAATAGTGCAATTCTACAATTAACTTACGTTGGATTGCGTTTTAATGAAGCAAAGTCAGCCAATCCATTCGCATATTACACGGCTGCTATTACAAATAGTTTCTGTCGTGTACTCAATACCGAAAAACGTAACCAAAACATTCGTGATGACATTCTAGAAATGAATGGGCTTAACCCAAGTTATAGCCGTCAAATGTCTGGCATGAAAATGCAGATGGAAGATTAAGGTAACCTAAACAGTTGAATTACACAAAGTTAGGCAGTATACTATTGCTATGACAAATTTATTTAAAAAAGCGGCAGTATTTACGGATATTCACTTTGGATTAAAGAGCAATAGTCTACAACACAATCAGGATTGTACTGAGTTTGTAGACTGGTTTATATCCAAAGCCAAAGAAGAAGGGTGTGAAACTTGTTTTTTCTTGGGTGATTACAATCACCACAGGGCAAGTATTAACATGCATACCCTTCAGTTTGGTCTAAGGGCGTTGGAAAAACTCAACGATAACTTTGATCAGGTATATTTTATCCCAGGCAATCACGATTTATACTATCGTGACCGTCGTGACATTCACAGCGTTGAATGGGCTAAACACTTACCCAACGTAACAATTGTCAACGACTGGTTTAATGAGGGCGACTGTGTTATTGCTCCTTGGTTAGTTGGTGAAGACTATAAACGACTTCCCAAACTAAGTGGCAAGTATTTGTTTAGTCACTTAGAACTGCCGCACTTTTTTATGAATGCCATGATTGAAATGCCTGATCATGGTGAACTTAATGCAGACCATGTACAGGGCTTTGACCGTGTATTCAGTGGGCATTTTCATAAACGTCAAGCACGTAAAAACATTTGGTATATTGGTAACGCATTCCCACATAACTATGCTGACGCAGGCGATGATGCACGTGGTATGATGGTACTTGAATGGGGCGAAGACCCAGTGTTTCATAGTTGGCCCAATCAACCATTGTTTCGTGTCTATAAACTAAGCGAAGTACTAGATAACCCTGAGGGCTTGCTTTTGCCTCGTTCAAGTGTTAGAGTACATCTTGACTTAGAAATTAGTTATGAAGAAGCCAATTTCTTACGTGAAAAATTTATACCTGAACATAATTTGAGGGAAATGGCATTGATACCAATTAAGATGGATCAAGTTACGCAAGACTTAGCGCCCGGTGACTTAAAGTTTGAAAGTGTTGATCAAATTATTGTTGACCAAATCACTAATATTGAAAGTGATTTCTTTGATAAGAAGTTGTTATTGGAAATTTACAACAACCTATGAGTATAGCACCGCGTGAATATAGGGATTTAGAATCTCTTATAAAAATTAACAAACATTTGGGTATTGCATTAAATGAAATAACAAAAGTGCATCCTTATATTGGTAGTTTAAGAGAACAGAGAACACTTATTAGCGCCAAATTAAAAATAGAAGGAATAATTGAAAGAACATTAAAGGCTGAAAATTTAGCCAAAAAAGATTTTTTCAGAACACTAAAACGATGATTATACTAAAAAATATTACATTACGCAATTTTTTATCAATTGGTGCAGTAACGCAAGCCGTTAACTTTGATAGTAAGGAACTAACACTTATTCTAGGTGAAAACTTAGACTTAGGTGGTGATGGCGCACGTAACGGTACAGGTAAGACAACTCTTATTCAAGGGTTGAGTTATGTGTTGTTTGGAACTCCAATCAATAACATTCGTAAAGATAATTTAATTAATCGTACCAATGGTAAGGGTATGATGGTTACATTAGAATTTAGTGCCAATGGTATTGAATATAAGATTGAACGTGGTCGTAAGCCAAACGTTCTTAAATTCTATGTGAATAGTGACTTGCAACAAACGCAAGATGATGCCCAAGGTGAAAACAAAGAAACGCAAATTCAAATTGAAAATGCAATTGGTATGACTTTGGATATGTTCAAGCAGATTATTGCATTGAACACATACAGCGAACCTTTTCTTTCATTGAAAGCAAACGATCAAAAGAATGTTATTGAGCAATTACTTGGTATTACATTACTAAGCGAAAAGGCTGAAATCATCAAGGATAAAATCAGACAAAACAAAGATGCTATCCAACAAGAAGAATTCAATATCAAGGCTATTGAAGAAGCCAACAAGCGTGTACAAGAACAAATTGAAAGCACAAAGCGTAGACAAAAACTTTGGCAGAATAAGCACGATGAAGATTTAACTAAGTTGGCATTAGCATATGATGACTTGACTAAGATTGATATTGTTGCTGAATTACAAGCACACAAAGATTTGGCTGTATACAATGAAAAAAGTAAACGCATTGATGAGTTAAAGAAACTTATGGTTCGTAGTGAAAGCGATGAATCCAAAGAAACTAAAATTATTCTTAAACTTAAAAAAGAAATTGATGATTTAAAAAATCACACGTGTTATGCCTGTGGACAAGAGTTCCATGACGCAAAACATGAAAGTGTGTTGGCTGATAAGGAAAAAACACTACAAGAAGCCGGAATGAATGCAATTGCAGCCAATACCCAATATTTAGAAAATAGTGAAATTTTAAATTCACTAGGTGAATTGGGTCGGGCGCCCAAGACACATTATGATACTGAGGCTGAGGCAATCAAGCATAGCAGTCAGATTGCAAACATTCTCAATCAAATTGAAAATAAAAGCAATGAAACTGATCCATATGGTGAACAAATTATTGAAATGGAGAATCAAGCACTACAAACAGTTAGTTTTGATACTATCAATAAACTAACCAACTATGGTGATCACTTGAAGTTCTTGCTTGATATGTTGTCTAACAAAGATAGTTTTGTTCGTAAAAAGATTATTGATCAAAATTTAAGTTACTTGAACGCACGTTTGACACATTATCTTGACAAAATTGGTTTACCACATACCGTTGTGTTTAAAAACGATTTAAATGTTGAGATTACTGAGTTTGGTCGTGAGTTAGACTTTGACAATCTAAGTCGAGGTGAACGTAACAGATTGATTCTTGGTTTATCATTTGCATTCCGTGATGTGTGGGAAAACTTATACTTCCCAATCAACACACTATTCATTGACGAATTGATTGATAGTGGTCTTGATACCAGCGGTGTTGAAAATGCTATGGCTATCTTGAAGGACATGTCACGTAGGCGCAACAAGAGCATTTGGTTAGTCAGTCACCGAGAAGAACTAGCAGGTCGTGTTCCTAGCGTACTAAAAGTTGTTAAGGAAAACGGCTTCACTAGTTACAGTACAGCGACCGACATAGAATAAAAATTATACCACAGCATAGCAAGGCGATAAATTATAGTATGACATCCCCACAAAAAGCAAAAGGTTCTTCATTTGAGAGAGAAGTTGCCGTATTCTTATCAAAGACATACGGCGAGAGTTTCATCAGGGCTCCAGGCTCTGGTGCATACATTGGTGGGAAAAACCAATCACGTACTGAAATCTTACATGAAGGACAAATTCGCAGTTTCAAGGGGGATATCGTACCCGGGCAGAGTTTCCCGAAATTTAATGCCGAATGTAAAAGTTATGCTGACTTTCCTTTCCATCAAGTACTAGCAGGTTCGTGTAAACAACTTGATAGTTGGTTGGAACAACTTATGTCTGTAGAGGATCCGGGCGATCTAAACATACTTTTTATGAAATTCAATCGTAAGGGTAAGTTTGTCGCAGTTCAGACTAAGTATACATGGATCACCGACAATTTTATATATTATACATCTCCATTAGGGGATTGGATACTAATAGAATTTAATCACTTTTTCAATCTTAACAAAGACCTTCTTAAAACCTATTCCGGCACCCCAACTCAAATAACTCCCATCACCGACACCAAGTCTGCTAACATTTTAAGTATTGCAGTTTAATTTTCTCACACAATTTGTTTGGTCGGGGACCTCGACCCTCCTTGAGGAAGCGTGAAATATCGCCAACGGATCTGGAGCAAGCGCAGACAATTTATTGTCTGTGGAATACCGATAGGGCTCTCGTTAGGTTAAGCGAACCCTAGATGAGTTTGTACTTACTTTGTCTTGATAGTACAAAACATGCGTTGCCGAAGACATGTGACAACATGTGCTTCACTACAGTCCCGTTAAACTTTATAGGGCAACCGGTAGCAATTAACAGCATAACAGGCTAGTTAGTTGGGGAATAGACAACATGGATGATAGGGCATGGCAATGTACCTTTTGTTTTGGTAGTGCTGAATAGCACTACCATGGCTTCAAAGCGGCAATATAGACCTAAAGAAAATAATTTAAAAAAACTATACCGAATGAGCGTAGCGAATGAGGTATAAGTTGTCCGTAAGGACAACTCTTAATAAGAACTTGTATGATTAGAAGAATGGCAGTCCGGACTTCTTAGTTGTTTCTAAGTTCTTATCTATTAATTCGTTGAGGTTCTTGCGTTCTTGTTCGCTAAGGTTTAGTGCGTCTTCATAGGATAGACCACCGCGCATATACCATGCCATGGACATTGCGTTCTTTTTAATGCCCACAACATCTTCTTCATATTGGTCTATCAGCTTCTTGATACCCTCGGGGCTAGTGTATAGAAGCCTTAACCGAAAAAATCAGAAGCGTTTAATGTGAATTCTTGCTTGTATTCGTGATTACACTTGATACATCTGATATCAATTGGCTTCATTTGTGTAGCCATTTTTAGTTCTGCGTTGTAATCTCGTACTTGAATATAGATGTTTCTATCACAATTTTGTAAGAAATCTAAAATAAACTCAGGTTCTTCAACTCTAGTACCTGGAGTCTGTACATAGGTAATTGCTTTGCTCAATAGTTGCATAGTCAATTCAGTAATCTTTTTCAATGCTTGATTACTTGCGGCTTCTTTATCCGGGCCATCTGGCATAGAATTAATGCCTTGGAACATCTTTTGAATTTCAAATTGTGAAAGTGCAGCCTCGTTCATTTCTTTGTATGTCAAAGGACGGAACTTGAAAGAAAGATCGCTGATTTTAAGTTCTTTAGTATAATCACCAGCAACTAATGTGCTAAGTAAACCTACAAGATTTACCCCATAAGTGCTTTCTTCTTGGCAACTTGGGCATGTAGATTCAATTGATAAACCATCACCACCGGCTGCGGCTTTAATACCAATAAGCAATGCATCTAAGTCATTGCTACTAATACGCCATGGGTCTTTAATGTTAGGAACACAACTCTTCATTAATTCTGCAACTGCTACACCATTAAACAATGCGTCAGGGGTTCTGGCAGTGATTTCGTCAATCGCTGTCATTGGGTAGATGGGCAATTCTCCATTTTCAGGCATATCAATAACGTCTGGAGTATAGTCTTTGCCACCGCTAGGTAACTTAAGATATACTGCAGGTCTTCTGAAATACTGCTTGAGTGGGTTTTGGTTCATTGGTTGTTCCTCATAAATTTATGGATTTTATTTAATACTAAATACATGTGTATTTAGTGGGCAAAAACCTGGATATATAAAAACTTGGAACTATAATGGCTGACTCAATTGACCCAGAAATTTTAAGACAGATTAACGAAAATCTAGCCGCAATGTCTGAAATGATAGGCAGAACCAACTCCACTATGGGGGATTTTGCCAAAAACATAAACAGCATGGGTGGGGCAGCCAAACAGTATACTGACGCAACTAATTCACATACTACTGCTCAAAAAAATGCGACACCAGTAGCAAAAGCATTGGCAGATGCAGAAAAAGAAGCACAACAAGAAATAGATGATTTTAACAAAAGCCTTAAAGCAGCCGGCGGCAGTGCGGTTATGGCTTTGGGATCGTTTGGTGATGCGTTACTAAGTGGTCAAAAAGGGTTTGCAAAATATAATAGTGCTATTGGTTCGGTAGGCGATGCGGCATTAGAACTTGGTAAAAACTTTGGTATTGCAGGAACAGCAGCCGGCGCACTAGCCAAAGCCTTTACAATGGTCACACAGGCTGTTACAAAACAGTTAGATGATCAAATAGGTTTTAGAGATAGTTTATCAAAATCAGGCGCGGCTTTAGGTCAAAGTGTAGACAAACTTGCAGGTTTAGGAAGAGCCGCAGGTTATTCTTCTGCTGACTTAGAAAAATTAGTTAAACCATTACAAACAGTAGGTAAAAATCTAGTTGCTTTAGGTGGCACGGCAGGCGAAGGTGCATCAAAATTCTTAGAAGTAGCCAATGCCGGTAGTGACGTAAGAAAAGAATTTAGAAATTTGGGTATGTCCTATGAGGAACTTACTCAAAATCAAGCAGACTATCTAGCACAACAACAACTATCAGTTATTGCACTAAAAAGCGAAACTATTGGTCGTGAAACATTAAAGAATGCATCATTAGAATACACAGAAAACTTAGTAAAACTAAGTGCATTAACTGGTAAAAATGCTGACCAATTAAAACAAGAACAGTTAGTTAATCAACAAAAATTTGAAGAAGTATTAAAAGAACGTCAAGAAAATGTAAAGATTGCTAAACTTAGAAAAGAAGGCAGAGATAAAGAAGCTGATGATGTTCTAGCACAACAACAGGCTAGAAAAGCGTTAATTAATCGTGTTACTGCTGAACAAGGCGAAGCCGCAGGTGCGGCCGTTGGTCAAGCAGCCAGAACAGGCACAATTAATAAGGAAACTGCAAAGTACTTTACGCAAACAGGCATGAATGCCAAAGATTTGCAAAATCAAATACAAGGCACAAGAGCAACATATGATGCTCAAGGTAAACTTGATTTAGTAAATGCTGAACGCCAAGGTGAAGCCTATGGTAAGGCTGCTTCTAATAAAATTGGAGAAGCAACAGACAAGCAGGCAACTGCATTAGGTGACACGATAGGTATTGCAGGTGAAGGTGCCGCAAAAAATCTATTAATTGGAAACAAAGAAGGTTTACAATCAGGGCAAGCACAAGCAGGAATGACTGCGGAAGAACGTGATGCCCAACGTGCAAAAATAGACCGAGACACTGAACTTGCTAAACAAGGTAAAGACGCACAAGGCAGAGAAGATGCTAAATCACAAGCCGCGGCTAATTTACAAGAAAGAGAAATTAAAGCACGAATTGCTACTGATGATTTAATCAACAAAGCAAGCCAGCACTTGACATTATTGACTGTTGCTATGGGAGCATTAACTGTTGCTGTAGTAGGTTTAACCGCAGTAATGGCTAAAAACCAACTAACTTCATTGTTAGAAGGTAAAGGATTATTTGGTAAAAGCGGTGGAGTATTAGACAAGATTACTAAACCTTTAGGTGGTCAAGGTGGTAATATATTAAAGACTGCTGAAGGTCTTGAAGGTGCCGCAGGCGCAGCCGAAGGGGCAACAGGTGTTGCAGGTGCGGCTGAAGGTGCGGCAGGCGTTGCAGGTGCGGCTGAAGGTGCGGCAGGCGTTGCAGGAGCAGCCGAAGGAGCCGCAGGTGCAGGAGCAGCCGCAGCTGGTGGTGGACTATTAGCAGCCGGCGGATTAGCCGCAGGTGGTTTAGCAGTTGGATATCTAGGAAACAAAGCGGCAGACAAACTAAAAGAATCTGGTCATGAAAAAGCAGGCGCTGGGGTATCAGTAGGTTCTGATGCAACTGCCGGTGCATTAACGGGTGCGGCTATTGGTAGTATTGTACCAGGGGTAGGTACAGCAATTGGCGCAGGCGTGGGCGGTATAATTGGCGCTGGATATGGTTTATATAAGAATTGGGACACTATTGGTGGTAAAGATGACAAAGGTCCTAAAGAAAAAGATATCCAAGATAAAACTAAAGAAGTAGATAGTACTAAAGCACTAGCAAAACAGTTAACTGAATTCCAACAGATTGACCTAAATAAAGAAAAGATACAAAATAACTCAGATTCTATTGTTGCTTTCAGTAAAGCAATGGGAGAAGCATCAGCCGCAAATCCAGGTGTATTAAGTGGAATTTCAGATTCACTTACAGGTTTCTTTGGTGGAACAAAATTCCCATATACTGAATTTGAAAAATTCTCTAATTTAAATGTCAAAGATCCTAAACGTGTTAAAGACCTTTCTGATGCGTTTGTTGCGTTTAGTACAGCAATGTCGCATTATAAAGGTGGACCAAATGCAGGAACACTATCAAGTATCATATCAAGTTCTGCCTACAAATTCTTTAAAGAAGATCCGCCTACGAAAAAGTTTGAAGAATTTGGCAAACTAGACATTAATCCTGAAAAAACAACAAAAAATTCACAAGCATTTGTTAATTTTGCAAATGCTATGGGAAGTTACAAAGGTGGACCAGGAGCATTTACTGCACTTAGTTCATTAGTTGGTGCAGGTTTAACTAAACTGTTTGGTGGTGACGGACCTGTTGCGGCATTTGAAAAATTTGCTAAAATGGATTTTGGTACTAAAGCAGAATCAAATTCAGACGCATTCTACAAATATGCTCAATCAATGGGAATCTTATCAAGTTCTGGCAGTGGCGGTGGAGGCGGTGGTGGAGCCGCTGGTGCTGCCGGAGGCGGAGGCGGCGGCGGAGGCGGCGGCGGCGGAGCCGCAGACGCAGGTGGTGCAGCCGCAGGAGGCGGTGGAGGAGCCGGCGGAGCCAATGCAGGCACTGGAGGCACAGCAGGTGGCGGAGCAGGATCAGGACCTGCCGACACAGGAGGCAGCGGCTCATCAGAAAGATTTACAAATACTGCACCTGGTGAAGGTGGAGGTAGAAGTGGACGTGGTGCAGCCGCGGCAGGTGGTAGTGGTGGAGGTGATATCTCTAATGCAATGTTTACTATAGGTAAACCTAAACCTGCTTTCTTAGATGTCATGAAAACTGCTAAAAATACAGGTGATCCTCACCCAGAAATTACTGCATCACAGTGGGCCCTTGAATCAGGCTGGGGCAAACACATGTCTGGTAAAAATAATCCTTTTGGTCAAAAAGCCAAAAAGAGAAATGGACAGCCTATAGAGCCAGCAACACTACGTAGAACTAGAGAAGTAATTAACGGAAAAGACATTTATATTAATGATTATTTCAAAGATTTTCCTAGTATAGATGATGCTATTGGTGATCACGTAGTAAAATGGACTAAGAGAAAAACTACCCCTGGTTCATCTCCTGTTGAAGCCGCACAAGCAATCAAATCAGCAGGATATGCCACAGACCCTAACTATGTAAGATCACTTTCAGGTATTGTTGCTAGTAACGGTATTGATCCTAAAACACCTTTAAAAGCAAAAGCAGGTGGCATGTTTAATGGGCCCTCAACAGGTTATCCAATGGAACTGCACGGCAGTGAATTGGTTGCCCCGTTAGATCCTCAGTCTATATTAATGAAATTGGCAAAAGAGCCAGCAAAACCAGAAGCAATATCTAATGCAACAAAAGATCCTTTAATGGGTTTGAGTAAAGCATTCCCTGATTTAATTCACACAATGTCAACAAAATTAGACAAAGTAATTAGTGTTTTGGAAAATAGCCATAAAACTAATGAAAAGATATTGAAACATACTAAGGTTTAACACTAAATACTAACATGGCATATAAAAAGAAATTCTTAAATAAGAGTGGTCTCTCAAGCCCGATTGCCGGTGGCAATAGTAACACCGGTGCTTGGAACGGCAGTCCTGGACAAAATGGTTCAGAGACAGGTGGCTGGAACAGCACAGAGTTTGGCTATAAGAACTATATGTCTAGACTTCCAGAAGTCTACACAGGTCACCCAAATAGAATTGAACGTTATAATCAATATGAAATGATGGACGTTGATGCTGAAATTAATGCTTGTTTAGATATCTTAGCAGAATTCAGTACACAAAGAAACGAACACAACAAGACCCCTTTTGAAGTAGAATTTAAAGACGATCCTACTCCCCACGAAGTAGAACTAATTACAAAGCAATTACAACAATGGTGTAAACTAAACGAATTTGATGTTCGTATGTTTAAAGTATTCCGTAACGTTGTTAAATATGGCGATCAAGTATTTGTTCGTGACCCAGAAAACTTTAAGTTATATTGGGTTGATATGGTTAAAGTTATTAAAGTTATTGTTAACGAAAGTGAAGGTAAACAACCTGAACAGTACGTTATTAAAGACATTAACATTAACTTACAAAACTTGAGCGTAGCACAAAAGACAAACACAGACTTTGCAGCCAACCCAGCAACAGGGTTAGGTGGTTCAGGTGGTGGTACAAACACACCTTACACAGTTCCTGCAATGCCATATAACACCAGTGGTTCAAGATTTACATTGGGACAAAGCGAGTCAGCCGTAGATGCTAAACATGTAGTGCATCTAAGTTTGACGGAGGGTCTGGATCGCTTTTGGCCCTTTGGTCAAAGTATTTTAGAAAACATCTTTAAAGTTTATAAACAAAAAGAATTGCTTGAAGATGCTGTTCTTATCTATCGTGTACAACGTGCTCCTGAACGTAGAATGTTTAAGATTGACGTTGGTAATATGCCAAGTCATATGGCTATGGCATTCGTAGATAGAATTAAGAATGAAATTCACCAAAGACGCATTCCAAGTCTTTATGGTGGCACTAGTATTGTTGACGCAACATACAATCCATTAAGTATGAACGAAGACTACTTCTTCCCTGTTACAGCAGAAGGTCGTGGTTCAAGCGTAGAAGTATTACCCGGTGGTCAAAATCTTGGTGAAATTGATGACTTGAAATACTTTAATAACAGATTAGCACGTGGTCTACGTGTTCCGAGTAGTTATTTGCCAACAGGTCCAGACGACAATACAACTCCATTAAGTGATGGTCGTGTTGGCACAGCAATGATTCAAGAGTTTCGTTTCAATCAGTACTGCGAACGTTTGCAGAACTATATTTGTTTGAAACTAGATCAAGAATTTAAATTATTCTTGCGTTGGAGAGGATTTAATATTGATACCGGTTTATTCAGTATTAAGTTTAATCCACCGCAAAACTTTGCAGCATATCGTCAAAGTGAATTAGACAATGCACGTGTTAGTGTGTTTAGCACAATGGAAGCATTTCCTTATGTAAGTAAACGTTTTGCAATGGAACGATTCTTAGGATTAACCGAAGAAGAAATCAAACGCAACGAAAAACTTTGGGAAGAAGAGAACAAGAAAGAAGTTACAAATGAACCTCAAGGTTCTGACTTACGTAACGTTGGTATTAGTTCTGGTGACTTTGAATCAGATGATCAAACAGCAGAAGACATCGAAAACGCAGACCAAGAAGCAGAACAAGGACCTGAAACTGCAGGACCTGTTGCAGGTGGTGACGTAGCAAGCGCACCAAGTGCAATGCAAGCAGGAGCAGGTGGAGCCGCACCAATGGGTGGCGGTGGATTCGCATAATAGATAAATAAGAATATGAAACTATTCGAGATGTTTGACCCCCCAATCCTTGGCTATCAGGATACCAATTCTGATAACAGTAGACCTGTGTGGAAATCATCAAGAAAAACCAAACTTACTTTAAAGCAAATCCGTAAATTAAGACGTATGTTAGACGTTAGAAACTACGAAAAACAAGTGCATTTAAAGAAAGTTCGTGAGCAATATGGTGCAAAGCCTGAGCAAGAAACCGGCGCCCCGTCAGCCTAAGTTAGTATATTCTAACTAAAAACGCAAAAAATACGTCTTAATTGACGGTTTTCCTGATCACGTACTAAATAACTTTACAAAGCCATTTCTATCAGGAGAACTTACAATGGATAACAAGAAATTCGAAACACTTATCAATCTCATTATCAATGAGAATGAAGAACAAGCCCGTGAACTTTTCCACGAAATCGTAGTTGAAAAGTCACGTGAAATCTATGAATCACTCATGGATGAAGAAAATATGGAAGAAGGCATGGGCGGTCAAGTAGGCGGACTACTTGATGAGATCAATGCTGAAGAAGAAGGTGTCACAGAAGAAGACGAATCAGACATTGAATTTGATGACGATGCAGAAGAAGAAGGTGATGAATTAACTCATGACCTAGAAGCAGATCATGACGAAGGTGAGCATGAAGAGCATGAAGAAATCGAAGATGCAGTCATCAGAATCGAAGACAAACTAGACCAATTAATGGCAGAGTTTGAAGAAATCATGGCAGGTGACGAAGGTCACGAAGACATGGGCGGCGAAGAAATGGACGACATGGGCGGCGAAGAAATGGACGACATGGGCGGCGAAGAAATGAGCGACATGGACGAAAGCGTTATGGAAAACGTCAATCTTCAGAAAGTTTCTGTAACTCATGGCGATGATGGCGTTAACAAAAAGAGTCCAACTACTTTCAATTCAGGCAAAGCAGGCATGGACAGCAAGCCAGTAAATTTTGTTGGTAAAGATGAAGCAGTACCAACAAGTCCTAAAAAGCCAAGTGATTACTTAACTAAAGGTGAAGGTAATCTTCCAGGAGCAGGCAACTTTAAGAATGTTCCAGGAAAGAACAACGCAAACTTAGGCAAAACACCCGCTCCTGTTAAGAAGGACGGAGCAACTGGTACTAAGAGCCCAGTAGCGAAATAAGGAACTGAGAAACAATGGCTTTGTATCTCAAAGAACATTTAACATTCGACCGCGCACAAATGGTGGTCGAAAGTGTTAAAGGTGCAAACGATAGTAAGAACCTTTACATGAAAGGTATCTTCATTCAGGGCGGGGTTAAAAACGCAAATGAGCGTGTTTACCCCGTGTCTGAAATCGAGAATGCAGTCAATACTCTCAACGAACAAATTACAGGTGGCTACTCCGTTTTAGGTGAAGTAGATCACCCAGATGACCTCAAAATCAATTTAGACCGTGTATCTCATATGATTGAAAGTATGTGGATGGACGGTCCCAATGGTTTTGGGAAACTAAAGATTCTACCAACTCCAATGGGTCAGTTAATAACTACAATGTTGGAAAGTGGTGTGAAACTCGGCGTATCTAGTAGAGGTAGCGGTAACGTTAACGATATGGATGGCAGAGTGAGTGATTTTGAAATAATCACAGTGGATATTGTTGCACAGCCTAGCGCACCCAATGCGTATCCTAAAGCAATTTATGAAAGTCTTCAAAATATGAAGTATGGACATAAAGTTTTAGAAATTGCAAAAGACGCTAGAGGCGACAAAAAAGTGCAGAAGTTCTTAAAGGACGAAGTAACTCGTCTGATTAAAGAACTCAAAATTTAAAAGGGGATAAGAGCATGTTTGATGCTATCAAACCATTACTAGAAAGTGGCCTTATCAATGAAGAGATTGGTACCGAGTTAAACAAGGTATGGGAATCTAAGTTGATGGAAGCCAAGGATCAGGTTCGTGCAGAACTACGTGATGAGTTCGCACAAAAATATGAACACGACCGACTAGTTATGGTAGAAGCCCTAGATAAGATGGTAACTGAAGGTCTATCTACTGAAATCATTGAATTTCAGTCAGAAAGACAAGCAATGAACGAAGACCGCGTAAAAGCAAAAATCAAGTTAGAAGAACAAGCAACAAAATTCAATGAATTCATGGTTACAAAATTAGCCGAAGAAATCAAAGAATTACGTGCTGATCGTAAACTTCAAAATGAAAATCAACAAAAACTTGAGAAATTTGTTACACATGCATTAGCACGTGAAATCAAAGAATTTGCTGTAGACAGACAACAAGTTGTTGAAGCAAAGGTTAAGTTAGTTGCTGAAGGTCGTAAACAATTAGAAGCATTGAAAGCAAAGTTTGTTGCTGAAAGTGCTAAGAAAGTAAGCGGCGCAGTTGCAACACATCTTAAGGGTGAACTATCACAACTTAAGGAAGACATCAAATCTGCTAGAGAAAATAACTTTGGACGTAAGTTGTTCGAAGCATTTGCAAGCG
>Ga0208616_1000017_pt1 | contig 84929 bp, 127 predicted proteins | sample CryBogCBE16Oct07_FD_184575 | JGI IMG/M metagenome (GOLD analysis project Ga0208616, IMG submission 184575) | Freshwater microbial communities from Crystal Bog, Wisconsin, USA - CBE16Oct07 (SPAdes) (version 2) | ecosystem: Environmental > Aquatic > Freshwater > Lake | place: Crystal Bog... | reverse complement strand
AACATTGTTCATCGCCTCATCTATTTGACGCTTCAGTGGCATGCGAAAAGCTGGGTGCTTATTTCCTGGATGAGACATAGGTTCATCAAGCGCTTCTTCCATCGCTTGTTTGGCGCCAGATAGGTCTACTACCCGTGCTTGGTTATTAGCTTTGTCCTCAACGCTCATGTCTTTATTCTCCCGTGTTTTTACTCTTTATCGGGGTTAAAAGCGACTTGATACTCCAAAGTGGCATTTTCTAGCAAACCTATGAGGATATAGCCCATTTTTCTATGCTTGAGTGTGAAGTGAGCTTTCCATTCCGAGGGCTCGGTAAATCTCAGGGCGCAGCCGTTATTGATGTCTTGATAGATGACGGTGGCAAATAGACCAAGGTCTCCTGGCTCTTCCTGCTTCTCCAGTACCCAATTAAGAAAGTGCATGAGATAAAAGTACAGGTCAAGGTAAGGCTAGTCTTGCTTTAAGTAGTTAACTTCTTCCCTCAAGTACATGACCTCATTCCAGAGCATTTCCATATTGTGCTCTAGTATTTCGATACGCTCTTCGTTGGTCATAGCCCGTTAGCCTTCTTAAAAGACTCAACAAAATTTTCGCGCTCGGCAATTTGACGCTCTGCCTCTTCTAACTGCTCAGGAGTCAACTTATCCTTACTGGACTCCAGAAGAGACTTAGTAGCTTCTAGAGCGGCATCAAACATAGCTGCCTGCACCATACGGCGCTCTCTAATAAACTCTGCTGTGGCAGCGGCTCTAGCGGCGCGCTTTTCGGATGTCTTACTCATAGCTCAATTCCAAACCAGAAGAAGAGAAAGTCAAAACTTATTGCAAATCGGTCAATAGAGATACCTAGAGCAAATCGGCGCCAAGAACATCCCCAAGATAGGTAAAGGCGTTTTTCAGTAATATAAATACAAGTTTCTTTATGCACCATGGGGAAAGAGTAGCACAGATTAAAAAATCTCTAAATCATCGATAAAGTCCTCGGGGTTACGGCACTCCGAGAACTCATATACATAGCTGAATAGAGGGGGCATGCTGGTCTTCCAGGGCTCGAACCTGGGACACCGCGATTAACAGTCGCGTGCTCTGCCAACTGAGCTAAAGACCACGGAACCCCAGCCGTGTGGTCTGCTTGCGCTTCAGGGACGGTTCTGGGGTGTTCAGGATAAGTATATATCTTTGTGCACCAAGTAGGAGTCGAACCTACAACATCTAGTTCCTAAGACTAGCGCCTCTACCAGTTGGGCTATTAGTGCTTGGTTGCGGGAGTGGGATTTGAACCCACGACCTAGAGCTTATGAGGCTCCCGAGCTTCCGAGCTGCTCTATCCCGCGATAAGTGACCTCCCTGGTGCGCTTTGAGTAGAGGCGTGGGAGGTGCTGTACGTTAAGAATAGCACAAAGCCCCTGCTTTCAAGGGCAGAGGCTTTGTGTGACAGGTAGCGAATCCGTCAGTTATATCTTACTTGATTTTGATAGTTTTGGGCTTTAGCTCCTCAGGTACTTCGCGCTCTAGCCGCACGGTCAAGATGCCATCTTTCATCTCGGCACCCTCGACTGTCACGTACTCAGCTAGTGGGAAGCTCTGCTTAAAGCCTCTAGCAGCGATTCCCTTGTGGAAGTACTCATCCTCGGACTCTTCGCCCTTCTTGCCTTCAATAGTCAGTACTTGCTCCTTGAAGGTAACCTCTACCTCATCCTTAGAGAAACCTGCTAATGCAAGCCGAATGAGATACTTGTCCTCTCCATCCGAGAGAATGTCATAAGGTGGATAAGTAGCTCGAGCCCCGATTTGGTTCTGAAGCTCTTCGAAGAAAAGTTGGTGATTAGTAAAGCCAACCCCACGAGCTGTTAAGTTATTAACTAGCCGTGTAATGACCTCCGCAGGAGTGAGAGGTGCTGTCTTGGGATACCCACTGCCATGCTCTTTGTAGGGTTCCTTATATGGGTTCTTGTAGGGCAGTTCCTTATCGAACTGGTCCTTGTTAGGAAAAGAGTTGCTGAATGTAGCCATAATTATCTCCTTAGACGATAACTGTTAAGCGGCCCTTATGGCACCGCAAGTGAAGTATATCACACACCGCAAAATCTACAAATTGGCTACTGTGTAGTTTTGCCCGACTTTAAATCCTTCTTTAGTATTTAGCCCCTCCCCCAGAGCCAAAGCCCCATCACCCCTCTCAGGCAATTCCCAGAAAAGGCTACTGCCTGCCATGGGGGAGTGATACCTGTGGGTAATACCTGCACCCCTGCTTTTCCTGAGAGTTTGCTTAACCGTGGGGGGGTCATTCCTGAGAGCTACCTGAGCACGAGCTGAGGGGCGGTTGTCGGTGGCTGGGAGTAGTGTTCTTCCTGTCACCAAGTCGGTGGCAACCTAGCGAAAGGCAAGACAATGCTTACACGAAAGCATTACCGCGACATCGCAGAAGCTATTCTGCAGACTCGCATCCACGAGCGCACAATGGGCGCCTCGGAAGAGGACATGGTTATCATCAACCTAGCTCTCGACGCGCTAACCGACCGTCTGGCTGTCAAGTTCTGCCAAGACAACCCCCGATTCGATTACGGTAAGTTTATGACCGCCTGCCGTGGTGTGGGGAGTGTGGGGACGGTGGTGGGAGCATGACAACCGCCTTCACCCACGACGAGGTCGCGCTTCTGCTCTCCTCTGTCGCACACACTGCTAACAGCCTAGTCTCTGACCTATCAGACATGATTGGTTTCGACCCTAACGGCGCCAGCGAGCACGCTATCGCTCAATGGACAAACCGCAAGACATATCTCTGGAAAGAGATTCAGAAGCTCACCAAACTAGAGCGCAAAATCAAGGCGCTTCAGGTAGAGATGACGGGCACGGACGATACTTGCGCGTATTGCGAGGCAGGAATAGCCGAGCTCCATACTCATCAGGAAGGAGAACGCAAGTGAGAGATGTATTAGACCCCCGCTTCTCTATGGCAATAACATACCAAGCGTTAGAGGACGCTGGAATGTCGTTTAAGGAGTTCGAGGCAGAGCTTGCCCAAGCTGACGGCTCTTATATGGCGCTGTCTATCTGCCACAAATGGGCAGAAAAAGCGAGAAAGGTAAAAGCATGACTCATCGTTGGGATTACTACAGCGTAGGAGATTTCTTCTGCGCCGAATGCAACGAGGACAAGGAAGACGTCAAGAACCTAGTGCAAGCGAACGCGGTCACTTATATCTGTCCTGATTGTGGACAGCAAAGCGACTTCGGACGGTAGATGCGTATGGCGGAGAGGGTTCGCCTCTCCGCTGTGCGGGTCGCCCGACCCAAACAAACCTAGCGAAAGGTATAGACATGAACAATAACAAGTGCGTAAAACATAGCTCATGGCTATGGGGCGTCGGCGTAAGCGCAAACTGCGTGTTCGTAGAACATAGCTCATGCAATGGGCTATGGGGAGGCGATACATGGTCACCATGCGCCTGTGCCTGTCACCAAGAGGAGGAAGAATGAAAGCTCTCACAGCACTACTAGCCCTAGTAATAGGCGCGGTAATCATGGCAACCTGCTTCACCCCGCATTACGGCAAGTGCCAGAAGACACCTGAAGGCACCGTCTGTGTGTTAGAAGGCTACTCATGGCGCTAACACATACCAAGACCACGAAGATTACGGTCACACGCCCCGAAGGCGTATATATTGCCCGAGTAGTTACGACATGGAAGGAAAAGCAAGTGGACGATGTCACTCTGATTGCAGACGAGGAAAACCAGTACCTCTGCCTCTGCGGTAAGGTAATCACCAAAGGTGAGCCATCTCACACGATTGGCTTCGACCCAGTAAACGGTTGGGGGTGCTCTGAATGAAAGCCAGACACACCGCTGATGAAGTCATCAAGTTTATTGAGAACCGAGTAGTCGGGCTGGAAACAGCCGTCTACTCGGGCATGAGTCAAGGACACGAAGAATGGTACGAGGGAGCTATTAAGGAGCTCAACCACGTGCTGGAAGTATTCGCAGAGCCTATCTGCGGAGACTGCCTCTACCCACTTAACACCTGCAACTGCAGAGATAAGGAGTAATCATGACCGAGAAGCAAACGTGGGCTTGTCACCTGTGCGGAGCCACAACTGACCGCCCAGAAGATAGTCTGATTGTGTACTTCCATGATAACTGCCCAGCTAGGAAGGAGTAACAATGATTGACATAGGCTTATCAGCATCACGCTACCTCGCTCACATCACACTAGGTGTGGGCAGGTACACACTCTGGCTCAACATCGTCCTTACAAACTGGAAGGGCGTTGCCTTCCGAAGGGATTGGCAAGGAAGCCCAATGGGTCACCTGTCCGTATTCACCTTCGCACTAACAACTAAATAGATTTCCTTCGCTAGGAAAGATAGCCCGTCACCTCTTCTAGAAACACGCTGAGGTGGCGGGCTATTCCTATTCCCCGTTAGAGAAATGGGGAGGGTGGGCCAACCCAAACATTTGGCATATGGGTATAGGCAAACGAGCCCTTGAGCTGAGCGTTTCCTGAGAATTAACTGAGCACGCGCTGTGTTGCAGGAGAGAGTTACCACGCGCTCGGGCGTGTCGATTAGCTGAGAATTACCTGAGCACGAGCTGTGAGGAGATAATACCAAGCTTCCTATAGAGTTACACCTGTAACCAAGAGTTACCGCATATAACCGCAACACCGCGCTTATATACGATTAGGAAAGGGTAAGTAAGTATGGCTCACAACCTCGAACAAGGTTCTGACGGCTCGGTCGCGTTCGCACTACGTGGCGCACCAGCATGGCACAACCTCGCTAATGTCCTCTTCGATGAGGATGCACACGTCACAACCGCGGATATGTTGTCCTCGGCTAAGCTCAATAACTGGGACGTTCGTCTACAGCCCCTAGTAATTCCAGACGGCTATCGTTCCAATGCTAATAACCAAATGGTTATTCGCACCAACCCATTCGACGGTGGCACCGATGTACTTTCAGTTGTCGGTGACCGCTACAAGGTATTCCAGAACGAGGAGCTATTCGCCTTCGGTGACGGAGTGCTAGACGGTGGAGCTGCATGGGAGAGTGCAGGTTCCATTAAGGACGGCAAAGTAGTATTCGGCTCATTAGTAGTGCCGAGAGAGTTCGTCCTAGACCCTGACGGCGCCAACGATGTTACTAAGACCTATCTCCTAGTAACAACGAGCCATGACGGTTCAGCTGCTATCCAAGCCAATATCACACCCGTGAGAGTTGTGTGCCAGAACACACTCAACATGGCAATTCGAGGCTCTAAGCAGAGTTTCAAGATTCGCCACACCGCAACGGTGGCAGGACGAGTTGATGAAGCTCGCCGAGTCTTAGGGCTCACCTTCAACCATATGGACGCCTTCGAGAATGAGGCTCGCGCCTTGTTCGAGACAGCCATAGATGATAAGAAGTTCAACGAGATTATCACCACCTTGTATCCCAAGCCCGAGGACGGCTCAGCAAAAGTCAGCCTCACCAAGTGGGAGAACAAGATTGACATTCTCAATGACCTGTATCACAACTCACCAACCAATGCCAACATCAAGGGCACGGCGTGGGGAGCCTTCCAAGCTATGACCGAACGCCTCGACTACTACCGCTTCGCCCGCAAGGGTACGAACGAGGGAGTCTGGGCGGCTGCAAGTGGCTTCGACCCACAGATTACTGCGGAGAAGTCACGCATCATGTCAGCCGTTAAGGCGCTCGCATAACTAACTAGGTAGGAGTTATCCACAGGCTTATCCACAGCTTGTGGATAACTCCCAACCCAAACCTGAGAATTACCTGAGCACGAGCTGTGAGGCTCGTAATGACAGAACAACATAGGATATACACACCCAACCAGAAAGGAGCAAGGACATGGCGCTTGTAAAACGCTATGAAGTTAAGGTTATCGCCGAGTACCACTACGACTCGACCGATGATGAGACAGTAACCACCGATGAGGAGGCAGAAGACGCCGCCTCAACCGCCTTCTATGACGAGGCATATCGTGCCGAAATCTACTCCAGCCAGATTGTAGATGAGTGGCTCGATTGCGATGAGTGCGGGGACGACCATGTAGAGGACGACCACACCTGCAAGGAGGAGGAATAATGCCAACCCAAACTCCGCGCCGTGGGCGCCTCATCACCACACAACTCAATAATCATAAAGGGCTAGTTATTAGGGTTGATACCAAGCCTAATGGCAACCTTGCCGTCCGCTATATAGATATCAAGACCTTTCGTCCAAAGTGGACGACATGGTATGTAAGGGGGTTTCGCAAGTGAAAGTCACCTCAGCAGAAGCTACCTACCACACCCATATCCACCAGATATTCCTCGAACACCTCTGCGAGACTTACGAGGCTATCTTGACTATCGGCTACCCTGAAGGACAGGAAGCCGACCTTGATATCAAAGTAAAGTGGGAGAACGAGCCACCTTACGAGATATCTAATACCCAGCTATTTAAGATGATTGACGAGTTTTACCAAAAGGAGGAGCAAGAGTGAGTACCAAAGTAAAACGTCAGTACGACGAAGCAATTCGCACCGCCCTGCACAATGCCTCAGGTATTGCGTGGGACACCTGCCACAAAATCTATGTACTCATGGATGATGAGCAAATGGAGAAAATGGCTGAGTATGGTTACGACCCACTCATCAAAGCCACGGACTCTACACCAGAAGAAATGTTTAACCTGTTAAGAGATTGGTACGACAATTCTTGCGGGCTACGTTTCATATCCACAGTAAAGACCGTAGAGTTCGGAGCAGGATTCTATGACATCGTCGGACAGGAGGACGAAGAATGGTAAAGCAACATATCTTCCAAGACGGGTTACTTGGCTTCTACCTCGTAGAAATCTACGAAAGTGGGCGAGTAGTCCTAAAGATTAAAGAAAACGGCTGGTCAGATATATGGAGTCTGCCAGTAGATGAAGTAACGAAGGAGTATTTATGAGAACCCAAGACCCGATTGACATAGTACCCATCCAGTTTGCAGATATTGCCAAGCTGACCCTGATGGAGTCATCAAGTCTGGCTTCCGAGTTCATCCAATGGATGGAGTCATGTACTGACACACCGTTCGATGACAATGTAACTGCCTTAGTAGTAGATGTTGTAATGACATATACTGCCAAGATAGTTAGTCTTGCCCAAGTATCCATGCTGGGGCAACTCCTATCCGAAAGGGATAAGGAACAAGTTTTGGCTGAGGTGGAGGAATTCAGCCAAATAATCAACGCTGTAAAAAACCTAACTGAGGATTCAGAGTAACCTCCTTTCCTCTGAATCGGGATTGCAGGTCTGCGGGGGCGTAGACCTGCCGTCCAACACAAACCGCCCCTAATAACTAACCACCTACTATGGGAGAAGCATGACTACAACAATAACACCTCGCCAAAAGGCGACCGCAGTAAATGTATGCCGTCAGAAGGCTATGCGCCAACTGGCTAAAACATATCGGGCTGAGTATATTAAGCTCTATGAAGGCTTCTGCAAAGAAGCTGGATTGGATATTAACCACCACTCCAAGTCCAAATCAGCTAAGTTGCGTAAGAAGCAAGACCGTATCAACAAGCTGAAGGCTGAGCTAAAGCACCTCGAAGCCTTGCTGGAGAACAAAAACCAGCCACCTGCTAGTGAGAAGGAGCTCTTTGAGCTCTGGAAGCAGACGGTCAAAGATATGTAACAAGCTAATTAAAAGCCTCGAAGCAGACTTCCCCCTGCTTCGGGGCTTTTTTTATGCCCAAATCGGGCAAAACGCCCAACCCAAACATAAGTGGCATTGGGTTAAGGCATAAGGGAACTTGTTCCCTAGGAACCAACCTGTGCAAATCCTGAGAATTAGCTGGGCACGGGCTGAATTGACAGTAATGCCTATATAGGTATAGGAGAGAGAGGCTCGGCTCATAACCAGCCCGTTTGCAAAAACTGCTACCCAGCTAATTAGCACTTTGGGCTACTGCCAGCCACTAAAAACAGGCTGAGTAGGAGAGCGACCAGCTTTTCAGCTATATCTGCCTAGTTTCTATATGATAACTAGCTAGAGAGAGAGAGCAGAGAGATTCCTGAGAGTTAGCTGAGCACCAGCTTAATGGTGCTCTCTCCCTACCCCCTATATGATTGCCCTATCTGACTCCTATATCTATTACCTATATAGTTATGGGCACAGATAGCTTACGCCGAAATTTTTTCGTGGCACACGGCGTGTCGCGGAATATATCGAGGGTTACGTAAGTTGTACGTGTTAAGGTGTAATCACAGCGAGCAGATAGTCTGCTCCTGTATTTAGAAAGGGAACATCTTTATTATGATTGGTTTATTAGTAACTAGTGGCGACAACGGGTGCGAGCAGAGCCTCGTTGTGCCCGAAGGTAATCAGGCTGTCGTTTATTACCGCGTAGCTACAGGCGAGCGTGGTGCAGGTCAGGCATGGCACAAGACAGAATTTTCCGCCTTGCCCGATACCAAGACAACAACTAGCCCATTAGCAGTTGTGCTGACACTCCGTGACTACGAGCTTATTGCTCAGGGTCAAGTCGGTGGTATTGCTACTAAGGCACTTATGAGTGACCCGCTACCTGACCTAGATTTTGCAGGTAGCCACCGTTCTATCGTCTCTAGTATCGCCCGCCGTCTCTATCTCGGCGATAACTCGCTTAACGATTATATTGCCGATAAGCGCCGTACCTCCCCTATCGTATTCAGCCCATTAGCAGAGTCGCCAACGCCCGATTTTTCTACGTCAGCGCCTACTGTTATTGAGCCTGTTATTACCGCGCCTACTCAGGACAACGTGCTCAGCCTCGCTATGGCTTCTGTACCTAACTCTAAATGGGCTAGTCAGTACGTGAACCGCGAAGTCGGAGGTATCAAGGACTTTGATATTTTAGATACCGCCATGCGTAATCAGCAAAACGTACTCATCAAGGGTCATGCTGGCTCGGGTAAGACTATGTGCGCTATGGCATACGCCTCCTCGCGTGGCTATCGCTACTACAACGTATCTAGTCATAATGGACTAGAGCCAAGCGAGCTATTCGGTCAATGGATTCCAACGCCTGACGGTCACTACAAGTGGCAGGACGGCGCAGTTACCGACATGGTTCGTCATGGCGGGGTCTTGCTTCTCAATGAAGTGAACTTTCTCCCTGAACGATTAACAACTGTCCTGTTTGGACTTTTGGACGACCGCCGTGAGATTCAGTTGCTCTCCAATGGTGGCGAAGTAATCAAGGCTCATAAAGAGCTACTTATTATCGCTGACATGAACCCTGACTATCGTGGCACGCGCCCAATGAACCAAGCGTGGCATGACCGATTTATGAAGGGTCATATCCTAGAGTTTCCATACGACCATAAGATTGAGGCTAAGCTAGTTAAGAGTAAGTCTCTCCTCGAAATGGCGAACGCCTTGCGTGCTCGCTACGACCTAGAGGAGATTAACACGCCTATCTCAACACGTGCGCTCGTAGGCTTCTGCACCAACGTTGATAACCTCGGTTTGGACTACGCCGTCTACTCATACCTAAATGGGTTTGATGAGAAGTCAGGCGAGCGTGGCGCTGTCAAGCTCGTATTCGATACGTACAAGGCTAACATCGCGCAGGAGCTCGGCGTTACAACCTTCGTTACCTCGACCAACGCTGACGAGACAGTAGGTATCTAAAGTGTCTGATTACTACTCAATACAACAACGCCTTCGGCAGGAGTTTGCAGAAGCTAAAGGGGTTGATATGACTAATCCCGAGGCTGTTAGTACGTTTTGGGATAACGTTTCATACTCAGATAGATACGATATTGAGTCCGAAGCTCTCATGGAGTGGGAAGATACTCAAAGCGAGACGATATCTCAGTACGATAGCGTGGCTAACGTATTCACCAAAGCTGACCGCATTATTACTAATCAAGATATTACGGTCAATATCTCGCCCGCCAACTCGACCATGAAAGTCGTGGCAAGTAATAACGGCTCTGTTATTGCTATGAACCCTAATCTCCTCGACAACGTGGACGAAGTAGGTATCGTAGGTATCAACGGCGTGAACTACCACGAACTCGCCCACGCTCTCTACTCGCCACGTGCGGGTAGCGAGCTAGGCAAGTGGGTTACAAGCGAGACAGTTACTATCTCCGACCCTAGCACCAACGCGCCGATTACTTTCCCCAAGTACCAATTCGCGCTCAACACGCTAGAGGAGGCTCGTATCGAGACTCTCATGGTTACTAAGTATCCTAGTAGCAGGTACTTTCTCGAAGTAGCGACAACTACTTACGCGATAGATACACGCGACCGTGAAAGCCTTGCGGGTGCGTTCTATCTTACACGTGGTCGCCGTCACCTCGACCCTGCATTACGTCAGCAGGTCGCAGACTTATACGTAGCTACTTATGGCTTATCCCAAGCTCAGCACGTGGCACGCATTATTGACGAGTATCGCACGCTCGCCTTCCCTAAAGATTCGGCACGTGCTAAGGAGCTAATTATTGAGCTCTACCAATATGTCGGACACCAACCTCCTAGCCATGCGGGTAAGAACGGCAAGGGTCAAGGCTGTGGTGAGCGCAAGCTCATGCGTGCGGGTCGTCCTGCAAAGGGCTCAGAGCAAAGCGAGCTACAGAACAAGGCACGCCAAGCCGAGGGGCAAGCCGAGAAGTTGCGCGAGCCTGATAACAAGTCTGATAAGCCTAACGAGGAGTCACGCAACGCTGGCACAGAAGTTGCTGATGATACCTACGTAGATAATCAGAATACTTATGAAGGGCTGGATACTATCGCCCAAGAAATTAACAACCGAGCCAAACAAATTGCGCTGTTGCCTGACGTGCTCGCCGAGGTTAAGACTCTTACTAAGGCTCTTAATGGTGAGGGTTATGGTAACAACTTAAAGAAAGACAACGCATTTACTTATGATACGGATATTCCGCAGGACGTTCGTTACTCAGCGACTAAATTCGGTGATGAGTTAGAGCGCCTACGCGTGGATAACGACCCTATGTGGGAGAAGGAGCGCCCAAGCGGAAAGCTCAACGTGCCACGTACCATGAACGCCTCGATTAACGACCTGCCACGCCTGTTCGATAAGTGGTCAGAGGGCAACGACAACTGTGATATTGAGGCAGTTATTATGCTTGACCGTAGTGGCTCTATGTCCTACGACATACTCAGCGCAAGTCGCTCCGTGTGGGCTATGAAGCGCGGGCTAGAGCGTATCAACGCCAATGTCGCCGTCATATCGTTTAATCAAGTTAGCCGTAATCTCTACGATATTGACGAGAAGGCACAGCCTAATAGCCTAAAGGTCAGCCGTACAGGAGGAGGCACAGAGCCTAGTAAGGGATTGCGTACTACCTACCGACTCATGCGTGCCAGCTCAAAAGCTACCAAGCTAGTCTTTATTGTGACAGACGGCTCATGGAGTAACGAGAACGAGTGCAACGCAGTTGTCAAGTCAATGCAGGAGGACGGCGTAGTTGTGTGCGTTGTGTATATCGGAAACCTGCACAAGTACGAGTATATTGACGACCCGCAGACACGCCGAGAAGCGATTGACCGCGACATTAAAACTTACGGTCATGGCGCTGACCACTTTACCGCTATCACTAAGCCAAGTGACCTAGTGCAAGTGGCACGCAAAGTAGTAACAAGTCAGTTAGCACCAGCACGGCGCTAATCCAACCCAAACAAAGGAATAATCATGTCAAGCTATGAGGTTATAGTTACCGCAAGTATCTCACACACGGTCGAAGCCGAGTCACGTGACGAAGCTATCATGCAAACCGTGGAGTGGGTGGAGAAAGACTACGGAAAGCTAGGCGACAAAGCCAGCTACACAACTAAGAAAGTGGGGTTTTGATTATGGGCATGGACGTTTATGGCACAAAGCCAAAGGACAGCACAGGCGAGTATTTCCGCAACAACGTGTGGTGGTGGAGACCACTATGGGATTATTGCGAGAGCGTTTATGAGCCTTGCCGTAATATCGAAGGTCACTCCAATAGTGGAGCTGGCTTCGACGAAGATGGTGCACTTAAACTCAGCCAAGTATTACAAGCAGAAATTGACTCAGGTCGTACTGCACAATACGAGGTTAGTTACAATGCGTTTCTCGAATCACTACCCGATAGCCCATGCGATTTTTGCAACGGCGTAGGTATCGTGCAAGTCAAAGAGGGCTGGTTTGACTATGTGGAGGGTCAAGTTACCTTCCGCGACCCATGTAATTCTTGCAAGGGCACAAAGGTCAAGCCTCACTTTCAGAAACACTATCCGTTTAGTGTAGAGAACGTCCAAGAATTTGCCGATTTTCTAAAAGCCTGCGGTGGCTTCGAGATTTGCTAAGGAGCTAATTATGAGCATGAATCATATGTGGACAGTTATTGTAGGTACTGTCGGCGAGATAGAACAATGCGTGGGGGTATTTGATACCGAGCACGAAGCCGAGACCTACTCACACGAAATGCGTACAACCTTCTATGAGAACGGCGATGCCTACACGGTCGTAGTTAGACCCCTGCTAGAGACCATAGAAGATTTCTACAATATCTACGAGAAAGACGGAGAGGACGACTAATGACCGAGCTGTGCGAGATATGCGAAAGCAACGAGAAAGAGTATCCCGAGGGCAAGTGGTGTACCTCATGCAAAGATGAGTTTAAGAGGAGCGATAATGACTAGCGCGGGCGGAAGTACGGTGAGAGCATGAGCAAGCAACATCACTTCGTTGTCTATTTTGACGACAAGACCCTTAAATGGGATATTGAGTGGGAGACAAGTATCAACTACGATGAGGGTGACGTATGGGATACCGAAGCCGAGGCTTGGGGCTTCTCAGAGCCCGAGGACTCCATAATTAACGACCTACGGAAACGACTAGGAGATAACTAAATGAGTTGGAGTATGAGAGATTGCCTCAACTGTGACGAGCGTACCCCGCACTATGGCGAAACCGTTGCGACCGAGCGTTGTGTAATCTGCGGTGGTAACTAGATGAGTATTAGTATCAGCGCCATGCAAGTAGCCTCAGCTATTGAGCGAGCAGAGAAACGGTGCGAAGAGGTTATCTTGCCTGTGTTCGGAGAAGATAGCAGGCTAGTTTTTATGATTGCCGTAGCCCTAACTATGGGTGCGGTCACTACCGAGCTTATTGGCGAAGAGGGTGCGACCTCCCTAGCCGAAGAGACCGTTGGACTAATGGGAGTTGATACTGCTAATATCAGCCCTACGAGCGTACAGAAGCTCTTGCAAGAGATTGCAGATAAAGTAACCCGAGACGAAGATTTTTAAGGAGAGACACAATGGCTAAAAAGATAAGTCAGACAATGAAGGTAACGCTAGAGAAGAACACAACCGTAGAACGTGGCGGTGCATGGCTTCTCGGTATCGCTATCCATGAAGAGGGTGCTAGTTTCACCGTCTACCATGAGATGAGTGCGTGGGCTAACCCCTCCGCAGCAAAGCGCCATATCAAAGAGATTGTTCAGCACTACACACCACGCAAGAGCATAAAGCTCAATGTTGATAAGCTCGACACTAACGATAAGCCTGTTTCTATTTCAGGAGAGCTCGCATATAAGGTGGAACGCTAATGGGATTTGAGAAAGACCCTATTACTCCCGATTCAGATTGGGAGATTACTGCCCCTTTTACAGGCGACGGAGATGATGAGGACGACTACGGCGCTGATGACGAAGGCTACGAGTATGAAGAGTCCGAAGATGTCGAATAATGAAGAGCCTGTTTTAACTTCCGAGACCCTGACCGAGCAAGAGCAAAAGCGGTTACAAGAGTTAGTGGATAAATACAACACCAAGCACCAAAAAGTTTGATTGCGGATATGAGAGAGAGTCAAAGCGTCATAACCCTTTCTCCGCTAAGGGCGGTCAAGACTTCTCACTTTTATTAGACATGGTAAGAGAGAGAACGAGCCGTACCTGCTCTATCTCATAAGGAAAGCCCCTCTAGTTTCGGGACTAGGGGGGCTTCTCTATTTAGTCTTTATTGTCTCTACAGACATAGCAGAGAGATTCTGAAGAGTCGCGGGGAATATCCTCGAACTCTGCAAAGCACTCTACGCACTTTACTTTCATATATTATCCTTAATTAGTTTTACCTCGCACGCGTCTGTTGTGCAGTACGCCTCTCCTATAGCGTCAGAAGCGAGTCCTGCGTAAACTCCTGCCAAGTCTATTGGGAAAAGAGTCATGGTATAGCTCTCGTACTCCTCGGCAGTAATCTGCGTGTAAGGCATTTGTGGGTAAGTACCGTTGTCCATAGGTAGAAACGAGACAGTCTTTAGTTGTCCGTCGTACATATGGAGAGCCGTACCGATTGACTTAGCCTCTTTCTTAGGGTCAAAAGAGACCGTGACTGACACAGAGTTGTCAGACCAATAGCGCTGAGCGGTTGCCGCCAATGCCATTTTCTCATAGATAGAGACGTCCTTCTCTGAACGGAGAGAGTCCGACTTAACAGGGAAAAATACTACTGAGGTAGTTTCAGGAGATTCGCTGGCTGGCTCAATGCGGTACTGAGCCATTTGGAAGAGAGGCAACATAGGGTCGTTATTACTAAAACGGATAGCACGTAAGAAATACTGACCTCCTACCGTCCAATGCACGCCAGGACTCTCGCCTACGAGAATAGAGACCGTACCCGAAGGCTTGACGGTCGTAGTCTTAATAGACTCACGAACACCTAGCCACTCTGAGTAGCCTTTGTCGTATGCCTGAACCGTGTTGTAGCCCTCGTTCATCCACTCACGAAGTTTGGGTAGGCCGTGGTTGTCAGCAAAGTTTGCAATACCCGAGATAGAAGTGCCAATTCTGCGGTTTCGTTGCATGATGGCATTTGTCTCTTCCCAATGGGTAGGGATAAGAGTAACTGTCTTGGCATAAAGATAAGCGAACTTCAGAGTACGCTTAAAATCTTCAAGTGAGTCGTGGCGGCTAAGGTATGTCTCCACCAACGTACAGCACTCGAACGATTCCAATGACTGCTCGGCGCATGGGTTGTAGCCCGCGGCACGCCAATCCTTGTTGTTCTCGGGGTCAGCTAGGCGACCGTACTTACGAGTCATATCCATCCAGATAACACCTGGCTCACCGTTGAGGGCTATGCCGTCAATGATTCCAGAGAGGTCTTGCCCAACATTTACCTCGACTGAGTTGTTAGACATAAAGCCCCAGCCTGGATTCTTAGCTGAGTATGAGTTGCGCTCTGGGAATACCTTTGCGTTCTTTAAGTTTAGAAAGTCTTGGTCATCTAAGCGACCCATGAGGAGCTCGGCTGAACGGCGAACGTTGCCCGATACTACGCAGACACCTATTAGGTTTCCAATGTCAGCAATATCTACACGGGTCAGCTTCTCGCCAGCACGACCTGTGAACATCTTACGAATATGGTTATGAAGTTTGAGCAAAGGCTCGTGTCCCGCAGCAGTTCCACCAAAAGTCTTAATGGGCTCGCCAGCAGGTCGGATGAGGGTGTAGTCAAAGAGAGGTAGTTTCTGGTCTGGACGCAAGTGGGAGTTGATAAGCAAAGCGGTTGAGTCTACCCAGCCCTCACGGGTATCAGGGATAACGTAGGTCTCCTCGCCCTGTGGCTCGTAGATAGTAAAGTCCTTGTCAGCACCCTTGTCATCAAAGCCAACACCTACGCCGAGCATCGACGCTTCCATGAGGAAAGCAAAAGGCTTAGCAGGGTTGTTACGAGTCATCTCTAGGGTAGATACAAAAGAGCAGTTCTGCAAAGCGGCTGAGTTCTTCTGCTCATTGACGAGCGGTGTACCCATCATCCACAGGCCTCGGCCTGGCGGTGTCCACTTGAGATTCCACATACGGTCAAAAGCCTCTTTCGCAGAAGCCTGAGCCTTTGAGTCGTTCCACGGGAGGCGGTTGGTCTTGCAGTAATCCTTCTGTAGGGAATACATACCGTTGATGACGCGAGCGCAGACATCGCTCCACGTCTCCTTAGTTCCGTCATCCTTTAGGCGGCTATATGTTCGTAGAAAGGTAATCTCTCCTACCGAGTTGCCAGCGGCGTCTTGGTATCCCCACGGCACTTTCTTCTCGCGGTAAGCGTCTACGAAATCATCGGCCAATCTAAAGGTCAATCCCATTTGTCATTTCCTCGTCTATTAAAAGTGAACGGATAGCATAGCTGAAACACACCTGCATAAGCAGTCTGACTTAACCTAGTTCCTAGTGCAATTACCCCCCTTGTATATGATATGAAGCTAGTTACTTATCCTCGATACTTTGCTGAATGATTCGCGTGGTTTCGGTCTCATTGAGCCCACCATTTGGCAGTTCTCTGAGTGCTTGCGCCTTGTCTCCGAAGATGGCCGAAAGCACGCCAGCACCTGCTGACTTACCCTCAACAGTCATGCGAATAAACGAGGATGAGTCGTCAAGTTCTTTGGTTGTTTTGATTAACTTAAAGAGGCGGTCAATCTCCTGCGATACATTGGGGTCAGCGTATCCACCGTTCATTTCTTCGGTAAATCGCATAAAAGCAACCCTTTGACCCTGCATTTCGATAATAGCGTTGATGAGTGCCTTGAGTTGTTCTTTGGTCTTTACCTCGACTGGAAGGTTGAAAGCACACATATTGGCAGGCTTAAAAGCAGGGCAGTTAGCAGCTACAAAGCACGTATCGCAGGCCCGCAGTGAGGCTTGTTGTGTACGTACAACAGGCACATCCTTAATTATTTCATTACCATCTTCATCGGTCTCTACAACGGTCTTTAAGTCGTATCCGAACACAGGCAAATTGGTCATTTCATCTGGTTTTCTCGGTTCAAGTTTCCGCACTTGAGGGGGTCTTATATCAGCATTGGCGGGGGGTGTTGCCGCGTTTTCTACACCTTGAGTTTCATCGCTCATATATGATATGTCCTCGCCATTTTCTATCTGGTTAAGCCGTGTCTCTAGTTGTTGGTATGACCAAACAGCCAGCTTGGAAACTTCCTTGTTGTCATCTTCCATAATCAAATCGTAGTCAATCCCAGCCTTCTCATAGATAGCCTTGTATCGTGGGCGGGCTTGGTCTTTCATGCGCTTGGGGTAACGTACCAAAGAAGTTCCGTTCCACACAATCGTCTCGCCTCGCATCATCGGGCTGAGCCACGACATTGTGCTGGCGGTCTCAACAGCTACTCGTCGTAGGTTGTCTGGTCGGGCACATGAGATAGCATGAAAGCGTGTACCGTGGGTGCGGTTGTAAGTACGGGTAGCCTGAGCAAGCTGGACGTGCTCCTCAATCGAATCCCCCGTGATACCAATATCTAGGTAGTTATCAACTAGGTCAGATAGCCCCTCAAAGCCCGTAGAAGGCCGCCAGACGGGTAGAAACTTGGATGGTGGTACTTGTGACCAAACGGCCTTCCGCTGGTTCTCAATGAAGTCTGAGGTCAGGGCAGGATGGTCGAACTCACTAAATAGGCTGATACGAGTTATGTTGGCAAGCACGAACTCCTCGTAGTCCGCGGCAAACTCCTCAAGCTCGCGCCCTGTTAATTGGATGTTCTTAGGCAGGCCAGGATGCACAAATATACGCGTCTCGGTATTAAAGTAATTGTCCAGCAGATAGGACTTGTTCTTAGGCAGTCCACGCTTGGTAAGGCGGTAGTAACTGACACCCATGTAGGTACAGCCCGCTGACTCTAAGATAACCCTGTTACTAGGAACTTCTGCACCCAGCATAATCAGGTTCATAGACGACCGTCCTTAGCCAGCATTTCCTGTTGGCGGTCGAGCTCTGAGGTGATGTCGTCCCATGACTTGCGACCTTCACGGCCGTCAGGTCTGAACTTGTAATCTAAATAGGTGGGGTGGCAGAAGGCCATAGATGTAACGCCAACCTCTAGCAGACTCTTAACGATGTCCAGCTCGGAGGTAATAACTAAATCAACGGGGCCTTGTGACCTAATGTACTGAATCATTCTAACCCAAACATTTTCGCCAGGCGGGACAATCTTCCAGTCAAGGATGTCGTCAAACTTATGTAGCTTTTGCTGACGTAGCCAAAGGTCAGCCTTCTCTTTATCCTCGGCAAGTAGCAGGACTTTATTAGTCTGATTAAGGTGGTTGTAAAGGTGCAGGCCATCACGGATGGGCGCATTGTTCTTGTCGTTACGAATAACGCCGTCGACAAACATAACTATTGCCATTTAGTGCTCCGTGTATGTAGGTGTTAGTTGCGTGTAGCAGCGCGTCGAATTAGCAGACTAGCATCAGGCAACTCTACACCATATGTCTGTGCTGCGAACTCTTGCTTAGACTGCTTAGAAATTTCTTTTAATCGCTTTAGTGCGGGGACAATACCAGATGACTTACCAGCCTGCCAGCGGTAGTTAGCGTAATCTAAATAGCCTTGTCCAACAGGGCTAAAGGCATACTTGCGACCCTCATGGATGTCGTCAAACAACGCCGCACCCTGCATAACTGCAAGATGTAATGCGGCCTCTGCGTTGATGCGAGCCGCGGCGCTTTGAGATGCGGTAACTGCGTTCAGCGCTTTTTGATAGCGGGACAAGATGCCTGATGCAATAACTAAATCACGTTGTGACTTGCTCTCCCAATCAGCGGGGCGGAACGGTGATGTAATAACAGGTTGTACTGTCCATGAATCAGATGTCAGGTTGTATGCTGAGTACGGACGAATCTCTACGATATTGCTACGAACATTGACGTAGAACGTTAGCTCGTATGTATCCATGAAGTGTGCGGTTGATGGGTTTAGCTCTTCGCCAAATCCCTCGTTAAACATTGACGCAATCTCTTGGTCGCTAAGGCCAGTGAATCGGTTGTTAGCTTGGCGGAACTTGATGTAGTCAATACCAACTAAGCAGTCAAGGTCTGCGGGTTCGCGCTCTGCCGCCCATTGGTAGGAAACTCCTGAACCAGCTAACCAAACATTGCACCATGACTCAGGGTCTGAATAGGTGGGACGCAAATAGTTGAACAACGCCGCGAGTATGGAACTGCGAACGTGAGGTATAACTTTATTGTTTTTGATAAGGCGTGGGTCAAGGATGCCGTTAGGCTCGCTAAAGTATGAGGTTGACCCAGGCTGAATCTCTACAGGTTCGGCTTTGCTCGCGAGTACCTCGTAGAAGTTCATCTAGTTAGTATAGTGGATTACTCGTCTTCCTCGTCGAGGTAGTCCTCTATATCTTTATTGTTTAATGTACCAAACGGAACCCACTCAGGGAATGAATCCTTGTCAAGCATAATGCTCAGTGCGATTTCGTGCTTGAATCCAGCCTTCAATAAGGCTGTGTAAAACTCATTAAGCCAAATACAGTATGCCTCTAGCTTATTGTACGAGTTGTGTTCGGTGTCTTGAACCTTCTTCTTACGTGGCGTTGCCATGGCATCCCCTGTCGTTACAATAGGCCTTTTTCCTGCAACGATTGTCTCATAGCTTGGCTGACTTTCTCGCCCTCACTCGTACCCATTTCTGACATTGTTGTACTGACAACGCTGCGGAGGGCTTGTAACTGGATGGTTTCCATGATTTCGGCACAGCCGTGTTTGATGTCATAGATGTTGGGCTTGCGGCTAACGGCAGGAATGTCCGATAAGTCCGTTGTGGCCGAGTATGAACCATCCTCGTGGCGGATGATAAGGAACGCTGTATCCACGGTATCGCCTTTGTCTGTCATTCGTATAGGCCTTTCTTGCTAAATGCCCGCTGTTGAACCATCATCTTGTAAGGGCAGAAGTCGCATAAGTAGACCTTGGGGCCGCGGTGCTCGCCCAAACCTTCCTTTTTGCGGTCAGCTGAGGTGCCAGGCTTAAGCTCTTTGGCGTCTACCTTGTAATCTCCACAGCTAGTTGTTGGGCGCATATGAAGGTTGTAGCACTTCATGGCGTCTTCGTGGAAGTTAGATTTTGTGTCGTAAAAGTTGGTGCCGAACACGTCAAGGCCTGAGGAACCTTCGCTAATTTGCTTGAGGACCTCTTGTTTTACGTCTGGGCGTGCCCAGTATTTGAGGGGAAACTTTATAAGTAGCCCGAGATGAGGCTCAGGCTTTTGATGCTTCTCTACGGCTACCTGTAAAACGGTATCGTAATCAGCTGGGCCGTCAAAATCGGGAAGCTCGTCGATAGACTTGCAGGTACGGCAAACAAGCAGACGAATCTGCTGTTCATTACGCTCTTTTTCGGCAAGGGCCTTGAGGTCTACCGCCAATTTATGCTCCTAATAATAGTCTAGTTAATGCAAATAGTATAACAGGTTTTAGAACTCGGCTGAACTCCATGGGACGCTGTTGCCAGATGGCATACGGGTATCCTTGTTGGTTGCAGCTACTGAGCCACGACCATTGACATTGGAATCTGCCGCGGATGGTCGGATGCCGTGAGCTGCAAAGGATGAGGCTGTGTGGTGTGCACAATCTCCCTCGCACTTTAGGCTTTCAGAATCTGCTGGTACGGTGCGCTTGCAGTCTGGGCCAATGCAGGGGACCTGCAAACCTTTGAGATGTGCAATAGGAACTCCAGCAAGTGAATCGTGAATCTTAGTCTTTAGACCATTGGCAGTTGCTAGTGCGCGAGGATGTGGGTCAGTCATGTGACCTGTCCACTTTTGAGTGTCGCGGTAAGCGGCTGTAATAATCTTGTTAGTATGGAACCGTACCTTTGGGTCTTCAGCGGCCTCTGTTACTGAGCGTTGTGCCTCTGCGGCACGGCCTGAACGAGCTGAGCGGCCACCACGTAAACCCGAGGCTTTTCCAGCAGAATCAGCTTTAACCATATTAGGTTGTTCGGTAGCAAGTTCTGGGAAGTTTTGACGGTCTTGACGCAAGCTAGCGCTCTTAAACATTGGGTTATTGCGACCACCCTTAAGTACAGTAGCCTCTTCAATTTCATTGCCAGCCTGAACTCCGCGACGCGTTGCCTCTGGGTCTGGTGACTCTGCAATCATGCGCTCAACTCGTGAGTTGGTGTCCTTCTTAATAGCTTTACCAAGTGATGAAACGCCCTTTGCTTTAGCAGTTGTCTTAGCAAATGGTGTCTGCTTAATATTGCCAGCTGGAATAACAGGCTTGTTAGCAGATTCTTTTCCACTAACAGTGGTCGCGCTTTCGCGCTGTGACTTAGCTTCTGCCTTACGATTAGCTAGTTCTTCTGCTTTCTTGCCAAAGGTAAATGTAGGTGAAGCTGGCTTCTCTGTCTTCTTAGGCGCTACGGCCTTCTTTGCTGCCATTAGTATGCCTCCTTGTCATACACGTCTGATACAACGTGCGGCTGGCCAGTGTATGCAACGCGGGACTCTCCGACCTTGCCGATTACGTTGCCGAATCTAGGGTCTGATGAAACGTGCTCCCAGCCAGTAGCTTTTCCTAGCGCCGCCATCTTGTCTTGATGTGCTGCAATAGTGCGCTTGGGGTCATTGGCGCGGTCTTTAATTGGCTTCATATTAGTTACCTGCTGGGTTTACTTTGTTAGGTTCTTCGCTGTTGACGAAACCATAATTCCAATATGGATGTAGGCCAGCACGGTTCTTGACCACGTCTTGGTCACCCATGCCTGGGGCTACTGTTGTATTAGGACGGCGCTTGCGATATTTACCGTCTGTCGCGCCCTCTTCAAGCGAAACGTTCTCCGACATAGCTTTACGAACGGTCATGCCATCCGTCCTTTCATATGTTTTACCGCCTTGCGCTTGGTGCAAGATGGACAAAGTTCTGAGTACAACGCATCCTGTGGATGAAGCTGGTAACCACAGTTCTTACAATTCTTTGAGCCGTTGTACATTGTGTTCTTTAACGACTGCTGTGTGGCGTAGTCAACGTCTTCGCTGCCATACATGCCGTCACCTGTTGAGTCAGTCATTAATCCTGATGCCATTAAATGCTCACTCCTAAGTCGTTACGGCTGGATGACTCCGTCGCATTAGGCGTCTGGCTGTAATCAGATTCGACACGCTGTTGCGCTGGAGCTCTTCCAGGTAACTCAATTATGTCCTTAATGCCGATTTCTGTAGTGGTATACCCGTATTTCGGTGGGAATAACTCCACTTGAGGCAATGGGGGACGTACAAAATTCTGCAAATCGGCGCCCTGCATGGTCTGTGATGCCAATGCTTGGGTAAGTAGGCGCTCTTGATTGCTAGGAAATGGTCCTAGATATTGCTGGGGTGGATAAGCTGCCTCTGGTGGAGCTACCCAAGGCTTGCGTGAATAAACGCCATCGGCCATGTTTGGCATGTTAGCTCCACTGCGGACGTAGGCGTGAGAACTGGTCTACACGGCGTGGATTAATCTCACCTGGTGAAGTGCTACGCAGGTTTGCTTTACCATCGTTAGGCAAATGTGGAGCAGGGGTGAGGCGGATGTTCTCTGAATTCTTACGAGAACGAATAACGTTTCCGTCGCGTACGCCTCTCATCTGGCGCTTGATGCCACGGTCAGGTTTTAACTCTGAAGGATAATAATAATCGCCTGGGTCTACGCGCTCACCTTTGTGCACACCGCGTTGATATGAACGCTGCGCTGTGCGTGTCTTGAGACTATCCAGCATCTTGTCTGATGTGCTTGCTGGACGACCACGGTCATCACGACGTGAACGAATCGTGCCTAAGTAACCGTCTGGATATTGGGCAGAAGGTTCCTGCCCAACTCCAATGCGTAGCCAATCTAATTCGCTTCGTGCAACAGGTTGACCACCACCGCCGTAAACGGTGTTGGTTCCATACATACCACCTGCACCCAGGTTTTGTATGTTTTGATGTGACGAAGGCATAACCCCATGATACGGGGCTTGTTACTACTTCGAAGCTCTAAACTCAATTCCCTCGAAGAATGCCCAACCATCTAAGATATGGATAGGCTTAATATCAAATCGGCCGTCTTCTGTATAGAAGCAGACGCCCAATCCTTGCTGCCAGTTCTCCCAGTAACGAACAGCCTTCTCGTTAGGGGTTGTTCCGCCCTTGACTGAAGGTACTGCGCCATCTACACGGCACAGGCAACCAGGGCTAAACGCAACGCTTCGCTTTGGCTCGTCTGGGTGATGGCTTGTGTGATAGGCAATTTCCATACGATGCGTGTGCCCGAAGACTGTACTAATAGTATGGTTTTTATTGAGGTGCTGACTTGCTGTTGAGCCGTTGCTCTTGGCAATGTCACCGTGCTTGGCAATCAAGTCGCCAACAATGCGGTGCTCTCCAGCTGGATATCCGCTTGCGTAATTAACCTTGAGCTCGTCCATACGCAATAGGTGTGGAAGGCTGTTAACTGGCCAGCGGTCAATGTCCCCAGCCCGCTTTAACATTGCGGCTTGTGGGGCGTTGTTGAGCAGATACTTGTATAGGCGGCAATCGTGGTTACCCTCAAGAAATACTATTTCAGCATTTGGGGCAACTGCGCGTTGCTCTGCAAGGAACAGATATCCAGCTTGCAACGATGCTTGAAACGCGTTCTGAAACGCGGTCTCTTGCAAGTGCTTGCTGACTGACGGCATATCAATCGTGTCGCCTAGGTTTACGATTTGGTCAATGCCGTAGGTTCCTTGAACATACTGCATAATCTGGCTGTATACATCTAGTGCACGCTCATCATGGAACGGGTCAGCTACACCGTTCTCATCAATTCTAAAACCAAACTGGGTATCGGGAACAAGCAGGGCAACCTTCATATCGGTTGTCTTCTTGGTGTTCTTAGGGGCCTTGACCTCAACCTTGCTCGGTACTACTTGGCTGAAATCAATGGGGCGCTCTACATCTGAGGTTAGCAGACGCAGGAACTCGGCCCGCATGTCGGACGTTAATGTCATTTAGATTCCTTATTCTTGTAGCATGAGCAGGCTTTGACGAGGTGGTTACGCAATGAGCTAACGCTAAAGTCAACACCGTAAGTTGCTTGTAGCTTTTCTAGTAGCATGTGGCGTTGGATTTTGGCTGAGAAGACTTCCTTTTCAAAGAATTCTCGCTCATCCTTAGCAATTGTCTCTAACCATCGAGACACGGGGCAGTTCTTGGTTTTGTTTATCAGGTTGGTGAACTCAGACTTTAGTGAAGCATCCATAATCGTTTCCTTCGTGTGATGGACAGTTACGACTCTAGCCTACCATACCTTTGTAAGTTTCATAACTTTACACGACACTTTTGTAAAAATTTTTTGACAGAGCCTTGCAAGGTTCTTGAGCATCAAACGACATAGATAGACACCAATGGTCATCAATGGACAACAAAAAACCCCCGACCATAAGGCAGGGGGTTAATTGCTGGGAAAGGACTTAGTTGTGGTCAGCCGTTCCGCTTGAGAAGTTAGGCTGTGTGCGATTTACGGCTGGAGGAATGATTCGTCCGTTAGCCTGTGTTGCACCAGCTTCTGGCGAGGTTCCACCAGACATTTTTACGCGAATTGCGTAGCGAGCGCCTTGACGCTCACGAAGGCTTTCCTTACGTGCAGGCTTAGCTTCGAGGGCTGGGTCGCCAGCTTGTGCACCCTTCTTAGGCATGAGCTTGGTGTTCTTAGAAGGTGCTGCAGAAGCGTTTTGTACGCTCTTTGTAGCGCTTTCGTCCATGGTTGGGAAGGCACTCTTTGGGGCTTTATCTGACATTTGGTTTCCTTTGCAAAGGGGGTTTATTAACTGTATCAGCCTTACAGGACAATAACGGTTAAAACCATGGCGGATATATCCCCATCGTGGCTCTGAATAGTAGTGAAGCCTGGGACGTAGGCGATATCGATGCCTCGAGGGGCTGTATATCCACGGGCGATAGCGATAGCTTTGGTGGCCTGATTAACGGCACCAGCGCCAACCGCACGAATTTTACAGGTGCGGGTCTCGTAGATGGAATGGGCGATGGCCGAAGCTACGGCCTGGGGGTTAGAACCTGCTGAAACACGCAGGAATTGCTCTTCTGGAGCAGGTGTTACTTCAGACATTTAGACCTCTTATTAGACGAGTAGTAATACGGTCTAATAAGTATTACAAGCAGGCTTAAATATGTCTGTCTAAAGGGGTTGGAGCCTTGGCGTACGACCCACAGGCGGCACACTCCATGTCGGTGAAGTATGTCGCCAGCTCGAAGTCATCAAAGGATGCCTTGATATTCCAAACAAAGGAACCACAATCGCAGACATGGCGAACCTCGTCTGCATGGTCCATGTTGCCTGTGTAATCAGGCCGCAGCTCGCGGATAGGTCTCATATTAAAATCTTGAGGTGGTGAAGGCAAGCCTCGCCAAACTCGTCAAACTCCGCGCTCTCTTCATCACTGATAGGGCCGCCGTCATGGGTACAGCAGAACGGCTCGGTTATCCAACCGCGGGCTATACCGTTACGAAGCCAGATGTAGAACTCGTCTCCGTCATTCATCGTCGTCCTCATCCTCTTCGTCGTCTTCGTCAAACTCGTCTATTTCATCCCAGTCAATATCATCGTCTTCCCAGTCAATGCCGTCGACTTCAAAGTCTTCGTCAAACAGGTCCTCGTTCAGCTCATCCATGATTAGTCTCCTAGGTAGAAGGTGTAGTCGTTAATTATTTCTAATGCGTGGCGGAATTTCTCAGGCAAGTCATCAGACTCTAAAACTAGGCTGAGCAGCTCTCGGACACGCTCATGGTAGTACTTGGTCTGCTCTTTACGGCGCATACCCCCGAAGTTAACGTCTTCGGGTCTAGGAAGGTCTAGCTCCATCATTTCTCCCTGAACTTGGGGTCCTGAAGTTTAGCATAGACCTCTTTCTGATATGCGAACTTGGCATCGCCTGAGACCAACTTGGCTAGGGCAAACGAGTCAGCGGCGTTGTCATCCGTGAACTCTGCATCCCAGCATTTATATACCTGTAATAGCATTTGGCTTTTAGATATGCCGTTACCTTTACCTGTTACATACTTCTTGAGGTTGGTAGGCGGAACAATAAGTGGATAGATACCAAAATCTAGAAGGGTGAGCTTAACCATCCCGCCCAGCTCTCCCAGCATATTGGCCATCTGGGAACCGAAGGCATAGCCTTCCATAGCTACATCAACAACACCCTCGTATGAATACAGGATGTTCATTAGGTGGCCTTGTATATCTTTTAGGCGCTCAATGCCGCCCTTGTCAGACTTATAGACTGTTGTCCTGTAGGTATCTCCAAACAAGACAGTTACAGCAAACCCGCTATATGACTGGTCAATCCCCATGAACACGGGTTGCTCCCGTGCGACAGCAGGCAACCCGCCATCGAATATCTTGAGGGGCATTAGAACTTACGGCTCGTGAATCCTGGGTTCGCAGTACGGCGTGACAGTTCACGGCTGATTACCTTGGTGCTTTCGGTAACGCCGTCCTGGATGCTCTTAAGCAATGAATGGTAGTTGCGACGAACTGCTAGCTCGTCCTCTAACGCCTGTCCTTCAGGGCTGGATATTACCTTGGCCTTAGTACGGGCCACGGTCTCGCCCTTGACTGCCTGCAATAACATCGATGCCTCATAGCGGTCGAAATCCTTGGTGGCGTTCTCTTCGTCAATGCGAGCACAGGAAATCTGTAGGAGCAGGAAGTTGTTGTATTCAACAAAATGCTGGAATAGGCGCATCAGCTCTTGGTCTTCAATGTCTGTAAGGTCGTCAGGGATTACGGGGATACTATCGTTGTAGGTAGTAGTGGCTCCGTAACCTTGCGTGATTAGCTTTGCAACTGCTTCTGCACTTGCTGTACCTGTGTTTAGCGTAATCATTAGTACTCCTTACAACTACTGCATAGTTCTGGACCACCTATATTACACACAGGAGGGGTACCTTTGGCAACTGCATCCACAATCATTTGTGCCGCGTCAAACTTCTCGTTGATACCAAAATCGCTCTTAGGAATGATGAGCTCTTTGTACTCCTGAGTAGGCTTGGACTCGTATATGAAACAGGCCTCTTGTGGGGCAGGTTGGTCAAAACCAATTAGCTCAATGAGCTTCATGTAAATCTGTGCTTGCATGATGTGGCTTTGGAACGGGGCATCAAGGGCAGCCCATATCTTCTTGAAGTCTCCGTCATGCTTGTATAAAAGGTCAGGTGACTCCCAGCGAATCGTACCTTCGCCCACTGACTTAATCTCTAGCAGTAGTGGGTCATCAAACCCTACAAGCCAGCCGTCAGCGTGGCCAGCAATACGCATCTGTGGATAGTCCAATGGGACTTCCTTGTACTTAACGCTATTAGGGTTGCCGTTGTGGTCTCCTGGCATACCCCAGAAAAATTCATCGCACTCTACGCATTCCCAAAGGCCGTAGATGGCGTTCATATCCTTGAATCGTTGTTGCCACTTATGGTGGATGGCATGGCCTTCTTCAAACACGCCATCAGTTTGCATGGATAGCTTGCGTTTGGCTTTTGCAGGTGGCAGGCCAGTAAGGTGGAAGTAAGAAGCACGATAGCACCAACTGTCCTTGGCCATCTCAGATGGATGCAGGACGTCGGTACGTCGGTCATTAACACGCGGCGTAGCAAGGAAGTGACGCTCCAGCTTTCCTAGTACTCGACTCTCTTTCTTAGTCGTATCTAGGAACTGCTTAAACGCTCCTGTAGGCTTCTGTGCCATCGTGCCCCTATTCTTTGTTAATCCACTCTTCTACGGTCATCTTATTACGAGTTGCCTTACGTTGTAAAGCATTTCGTTCTCGGTGGCTCATGCCGCCAAAGATGCCGTGCTGTTCATCAATCTCTATGGCAGATAGCAAACATTCCTTACGCACTGGGCACTCGGACTTGCCATCTTTGCCAAAGCAAATAGCTTTAGCCTTATCAGCAATTGGTTTGTATTTAGCTTTGTCTCTGGGCGGGAACCACATCTCTGTGTCCATGCCACTGCACTTAGCGTGATAATACCAACGGTCTAGGGGGTCTCCCTTGTACACGTACACTCCTGGAGGTAATGGCGGAGCTCCAGGTAATCATCTTCAGTCAGCATAACGTAGTTATTGCCGTTCAAATGGAATCCAAGGACAGGTGTCCGACTATCCAGAATTGCTTCTGTGACAATCTTCTCCAGCTCCACCGCTTTGACGGTGAACTGGGTTTTGCCCGTCCACTTATGCTCGACCAACAGGTCGTCTGAACGAACATCACCCTTCCGACTCCAAAAAGCACCGCTCCCAGCGTTGCGTTTCCCGCCAATCTTTTTAGCGAGTCGGTCCTCGTGTTTCCGTGACTCTTTCTGTCCCTTAGTCCTCATCGGACTCTGCGACAAACTTAGAGCTCTCCAAGATGCTCCGAAGAACATCTTTCTCCAGTGTTTCCCTAAGGTCAATCTCTTCTCTCAAGGACTTTAGGATAGCATCTCCGCCCTGCCACTGTCTATCGCCGTAACGATAGTAAGCACCCGCTCGAGTAATAACGCGGTTAAGGATGCCTAAAGCAACAATTTCCTTGCCTGCATCGAAGTCGCCAGGAAACAAATCCCCTCCCTCGGCAAAGTAGAAGTCAACATATGCTGGTGGGTTGATAGCAGAGGACTTGTTCTTCAAGGTACGAATCTTGATGGTCTGTCCTACACGACGCTTGTTATCGCCAGTGCCTACCTCAATCCAGTCATCGCGCTTTACCTCAATACGGGTAAAGAACGAATAATCCTTGCCCAAGCCGCCTGGGGTAGTACGTGGGTCGCCATACATGACGCCAATCTTTGAGCGCCACTGGTTAATCATAATTCCAATAAATGGTCGGTCTTGGTCTACAAGACTGCGCTTGCTTGCCTTGCCTACCTTACGGAAGAACTTGTTAGATGCGATAGCGGCACGGCCAACGGTGGACTCGCCCATCTCACGGTCATCCTCAGCACTTGGCACAAGGGCAGGAAGTGAGTCAATGACGATGCAGTCTACGTTGCGGCTCTCAGCCAATTCGATAACAGCATCCATGGCGTCTTCCATGACATTAGTAGAAATGACATAAACGCGTGAGGTATCAACGCCGCACATATCTGCGTATGAAGGAACCCACTGCTCTGCAGCAATCCACACAGAGGTGAACTCTGGGTCGCGCTTCTGATTAGCAGCGATGGTCTTCAGGGCAATAGCAGTCTTGCCGTTAGATGCCTCTCCTACAATCTCATGCCACTGGTTGACAGTCCATCCGCCACCCAGTGCAACGTCTAGCGCTAATGAACCGCTAGGAAATCGTTCTAGGATATTGTCACGAATCTCTGAGCCCTTGACGATAGTTCCAGCGCCAAGCTTCTTGTTAATCTTGAGTACGAATTTGTCTAATTCTGCTGTAGCCATTAAATATGTCCAATGATAGTCTGTGGGTTAAATCCGCCTGTTGCAACTTGTTTTGCTGGTTGAGCAGGGCCACTAGCTTGAGGTCCGCTAGTAATTCCCTTACCTAATCCAGAACCTGACTGTTGAATAGGGTAGCCGCAATCATAGCAGCGTGCCTTGAGTTCAGGCGAAGGCTTAACATAGTTACCACTGCCACATCCAGGACAGCGTTGTGGGTTCAAAGCACTTGGCGGTAGAACCTGCGGCTCAATTGAAACCGTAGGGTTAACAGCTACATAGCCAGGATTTGGCGGTTGTACTGGTTGCTGCTGCTGTTGTGTTGGAGGAAGTGTCTGTCGAGGAGCTGGACTCCCCATCTTGCGTGACCACCAGTCATTGCTCATCTGTTGTTACCTCACCTGCCCATGCCGCTCCAGGTAGGAGCAGTCCTGTACTAAAAGCTATTGATAATGCTGACATGATAGCAGTAAATCCAATTTGTTGGAAAACCTCGTAGCTGGCTTCGGCATACTCCTCAATAATCTGAATCTCTTCTTCATCTAGCTCTACTAGGTCTTCTTTAAGAGCATCCTTGAGACCACGCTCTTTAATAACGGCAATAGCCTGAGCGTTGATATCTGCGACCATGGCAGCGTAGTCCGTGAACATACTGATAGGAAGCATGCGCTCGTCACTATCTTGGCGTTCTTTTTCAGCGCCCTCTTCGCTAATACTGTTAATACCTAGTTCAGCAGCAATAGACTCTGGGTCTTCAATCTGCATGTCGTACAAGTACCAACGTACCAGGGTAGTTAGAGGAATAGTCGTAGACTCGATGACGTACTGCTCTTCCTTTTCACGCTTAAACCAATCAAACAGACCCATTACTTGGCCTCACCCCATCGGTCAACAATCTTTACATCCGCAATCAGCGGAATAGTCTTGAGCATAGATACGCCTTCCATTGCCTCACGAATAGCTTCGGCAGTCTGTTCAGCTAGATGCTCTGGGCAGGATGTCACAAGTTCGTCGTGTACTGTAAGGAGGAGTTTAGCACCTTCTGGAATCATTTTATGGGCCCGTACCATGGCTATCTTCATGACGTCAGCGGCGGTGCCTTGGATAACCGTATTGAACGCCTGACGCTCAGCGCTGGCCTTTTTGTCCCGCAAGGCAGACGTGATGTCTGGCAGGTAGCGGCGGCGCCCTGTGGCGGTGGTTACATATTTATTCTTGCGTGCCACGCCAATGACCTTGAGCTTATATAGGCCTACGGCAGAGAATTTTTCAGCAAAGTCGTTGAGCAGCTTCTTAGCCTCTGTCACCGTACAGCCAATACTGCGGGCAATCTTGTCGGGACCTACGCCGTAAGCCATAGATAGGACCAGCGTCTTACCAGCGGCGCGGTTAACGCCCATGGTATTAGCTACCGTCATGTAGATGTCTTCCTTGTTCAAGTATGAATCCACCATGATGGGGTCCTTAGAGAAGTCAGCAATGATGCGCGGTTCAATCTGCGAGTAGTCTGCTACGACTAGCTTGTAGCCCTCAGGGGCAATAAACAGGTTACGAATAGCCTTACCGTGCGCTGTGGCAGGGTTAGGTACGTTCTGCAAGTTAGGGTTACGACTAGAAAAGCGACCTGTCTCCGCGCCGTTCTGCACAAAGTCACAGTGGATGCGACCGTTGATTAACAAGCTATCACGGTACTCGGTAATAGCTTTGCCGTTGGTGGTCTTGGTGACGTCTCCGCCAAGGTAGGGAATTACATAGGTTGTCAGCAATTTGTTCAAGTCTGAGTATTCGACAAGGAGCTTACATAGAGCGTCACGTTCCTTGTTCTCAGCAAGAGCGTCAGATGAGGTTGAGTAGTCTGTGTACTCTAGCTCTTTACCTTCCTTGTCTTTCTCCTCGCCCTTGGGGGTCAAGACCTTAGTCTTCAGCCCACGTCCGCCCTCTGTTTTAGGCTTGTACAAAATCTCTTGGCGTTCAGGGATGGAGTTAATGTTGAACTGCTTACCAGCTTCTTTATAGATGGATGCGCGCTTGATATCAAGTTCTGCTTCAAGGGTAACCTGTAACTTAGCAAGGCTAGGCATATCGATAGGAGCACCAGTTAGCTTCATGTCACACAGCACAGCTAGGACATCCATCTCTAGGCGCATGACCTTCTCTACGCCAGCCTCTGCCAGCTTAGGGAGGACAGCCTTCCACAGCAAAAATGTGTACTTAGCATCTAGTGCTGCATACTTATAGGTATCCATGAACGAGTGAGCTTCAATCTCTTTGCCCACGCCCTTAACCATCTCGTAGCCAAGCTCGCGTTTCAAGCAGTCTGCTAGACCACAGCGACCCTTGTTACGGGTGTCATAGAGGAACGATGCAATCATGGTGTCAAAGTATGGGCCAGTAGGTACACGGCCACCGTAGTACTTGGCAACTGAGGTAAGGTCAAACGCTAGGTTGTGACCAATAGTAAGAATCGTGTCATTGAACATTAAAGGCTCTAGCGCCTTGAACACCTCGCCTGGAAACATCTGCTCAGGCGCAGGTGCAAATACTTTGGTTGCTTTCTTGTCGTTGCGTGAGTAGTCGCTTTCACGAGGCTCATGACCTGCGTCTACACGCTTCTGTCCCTGACCTGTAAGCGGGCGGTCTAGGCGTAGGAACTCACCATTGGGGTGGCCCATAGGAATAACATCTACGCGACCATATGTAGCAAAGCTAATCCATACTACGTCGTTGATAGGAGTATCGCCTCGGCGGTCTCCCATAGTTTCCACGTCAAATGCAAACGCGTCTTGCTGGAGATAGTGTTGAACCATCTCATCTAATTGTTCTTGATTAAGTATAAGCCCCATGTATTACCCCTTAAAAGGCCCAGAGGCGTAGAGAAAGGGGTTAAAACTACGCCTCTGGACAGCTAGTGTGTTCCTTATTCGTTTACAAGCTCTTGAGCAATTTCAAGAAGTTCTTGGTAAGAGCTCTCCTTGATGATACTGCGGTCGTAAGGCTTGAACGTAGGAACTGCAGCCTCTACCTCAGCCTCGTTCAGGCCCCAATCTTCATTGAGGTCACGAGCCTTGACAGAGTTCATGTGGTAAACAGTTGTCTGCATCTTGCCAGTGCGGCTCATCGCCCAGTAGTTCTTGGTCAATGGACCTTGAGGTGAGAAGTGAGCGGCATGGATTGTCTTGTAAAGACGTGGTGTTGCCACAAGTTGTTGACGCTGTGGTCCGTCTGGTGCACTGAAGTTAATAATGCTGAATGCCTTCTTGTCTTCTGGGCGGTGCTTTAGCACTGTGCAGAGTGGGCACTTTTCTCCCATGCAAATGTATGACTTCTTGCCAGCTTTGTTCTGTAAGAAGTGAAGCTTGTAGACAGCGAACGGGCCGTCTGGGTCAATGAACTTAATAATCTGAGGGTCCTCAGACTGCTTAAAGTCCACTGGATAACCGTCAGTTGGTGCTGACGTTGTGGTTGCTGCATCCCAGCCAGCTGCAATGCTGCTAGCTGCTGAGGTTGCTGTTGATTGTGCAGGACGAGCATCAAGTGTCTCGTCTGCTACCAAGTAGTTTTCTTCTTCTGTTCGGCTAATGGCCATTGGGTTTCCTTAGTTAGTATGTTTATTGTTCGATTAAGTTGTCCCAAGCGTCAGCAATTTCCTTGGCAACGGTTGGGTGTTTAGACCAGTCTATACGCGGATTGTCCATAAGTCCATTCCTTGTAAAGATTGAGATTGCAGCCTCAATCATTGGCCTGGTGTACAAGCGACGACCTTTACGGTCGACTCCTGTTTTGTCCTTCTTAGTTGGAAGGCGATAGGGCGACTCAGGCAAATAGCCCCACTTAAACCACGCACGTATAGTTATCAGTGGTCGCCCTAAAGCTTGTGCCAAGGCACCAATAGCAAACATCTCAATGTCTTTACCACTGGGAAGTGTTTTGATATAGGGCTTGGAATCCCAACTTTCCTGAACCTTAGGCTCAGGCTTTACGACATCACGACGCTTACGCTTGCTACCTGGATAGTAAACATCCAAGCCAGCAAACGCTGAGTCAATAAGGTCGTCCTCCATACTTATCCCCTATTCATAAGGAACGCGTAGGAAACCTTCTTAGGAAACATCTTGTCGATGTCCTCTTCTGTGAGCTTGCCTTGATAGTAGGCAGCCATGATTGCGTCTTCATCTAGGACGGGAACTTGCTTAACACAGTCAGCTGTAAGTTCTTTAGCAGCAAGGATTGATTCTGCAACATCCATGTCAATAGATTGGCTGACACGGCGCTGCTTAGAAATTGACTTGATGCCACTAACGCTGTCATCTACCTCAAAGGTAATGTGACCACGGCCATCGACCTCACCCAGCTCGTCTACAACTTTGGTAAGGCGAGCTTTAATCTCTGACTGACGCTTGGTAAGTAAGTCAGTCTGCTCCTTGAGAGCAGCTGCTTGTCGTACTAATTCTCGGACTTGGTTGATGTCCATATAAACCCCCTTGGTTATAGGGGAAAGATTAGTTTAAAACGCCCTTTGTGTCAACTTCAGCTAGGTAAGCATCTAGGGATTTAATAATGACGCTGGTAACAGTTACGCCGTTGCTCTTGGCTTTGGCCTGTACAGCCTTCCAGAGGTCGTCAGGTACGCGAATAGTGCGTGTTGGGGTCTTAGGTGCGTTAGGCATTGTTCTAGTATACCAGTCCTATACATTCGAGGTTTGGAGAAACTGACGCAGGCTTGTCAGGGTGATAGGCACCCCGCCGTCATCGTCAATTCCTAAGCCATCTACCACTGCATTAGCGATAGACGTCTTTTGCATCAACGCTTGGTGTTGACGCTCTTCAATAGAATTCTTCATAATCATATCTTGAATGACGATAGTAGGCCAAGTCGATGAAGCCCGCTTTATTCGTCCATTACGTTGAATTGCTCCTCCTGATGACCAGGGTAAATCATAGTTAACCAGTAGATTAGCAGCAGGAAGGTCAACACCGTAACCGCCAGCATCGCTAGAAATGAGTACCCGAATTTCTTCTTGAGTGTTGAACGCAATCTTGTTGTCCTCCTTGGTCTTGGCATCCATCTGACCTGAGTATAGTCGACAACGCTCAGGACCTAAAGCTTCGGCAATCTTCTCCAGCATGCCAACATAAGATGCAAATATAACTACCTTGTTAGCAGGGTTCATATCTAAGTGAGCTGTTACATACTCAGTTAGCATATCTAACTTTGGTGAAGAGGTGATGCCCTCTAAATGTCCGTCATCGGAAAGACCAGCTGCGTATGCAGAGCCTTCGCCGTTCATCTGGTGGAACTTAATAGCGCTGTCTTTAACTAGGTCAGGGTGAGAGCACAGCATCTTGAGTGCCCCAATTTTTGCCATAAGACGACCACGAATCTCATCAGCGGCTCCGCCCCATTGCTGTTCGTGCCCGTAGTGAGCCAAAACGTTGAAGGATGAGCCGAACAATGCCTGTGCTTCGTCTAGGTCAGTAAGCAAATCGTTCTTGATGCGCTCGTAAAGCTTGGACGCCTTACGGTCAAAGAATATCTCCAGAGGGTCCTTGTGAATGGACTCAGGCAGGAACGGCGCAACATCTGGGTCAGTCTGTGCTTTACGTACGCAAGCAGTCTTTAGCTTAGTGTGCAGGACAGGCAAATTGCGGTAACGGTCTACGCCACCCCATGTATTACGAACAATGAAGGCTTGGTCAAAGATATCAAAGCGACCTAGCACAGAGTCATCAACGAACTGCATGATGCTATACAACTCTTCGGGCTTGCCGTTCTCAATTGGCGTGCCTGTAAGGGCAAACTTGTAGGGAGCGTTAGCAAGACGCTTAACAGTCTTAGACCGCTTTGAGCGAAATGACTTAATAGCTGTTGCTTCGTCGAGTACTACAAATCCTCTAGGGAGTTTTGCGACGTAGTCCCAGTCGTTAACAACTTGCTCATAGTTAAGAATGACGTAGTCAACGAGGGAGTGTCCCCAGTCATATGCCTCTTCGTATTGGGCTTTTCGTTTAGCTGGCGTTCCGTCAATGACCAAAGGACGTGAAGAACCACTGGTAAATTTCTCAATCTGATTAGCCCACTGATATTTCAGCGAGGATAAACATATGATAATGCCTGGCTCTGTAATTTTGCCCTCATCCATCAACCGCTCTAAAGCGGCAATGGTCAGCACAGTCTTACCTAAGCCAAGGTCGTAAGCTACGAGCATCTTCTTGCGCTCGCACATACGGTCTACAGCTTCAGGCTGATAGGGAAGTAACGTTCCTGTAAAGGTCATACATGGGCCATCATTCTGGTTTTTATCAATAGCTCCAAGTCTTCAATAGAGCCTGAGTTCATGAAGATTTGGTCAACGGGATAGCCGTCCAGCTCTCTTTCAGAGACGTGGCCGTTGACAGGGCCAACGCCATTGCGCTTAATGCGCCATATCTGAGAGTTGTCGTACTTCTTAATAGCCTTGGCTTCGTTCTCAAAGCGGACATCAGTAATAACCCAGTTCTCCTCAAAATGAACACGGCGCATTGCTTGTTGTACCCAGAAGTTCTCACTAAAGACCTTGCGAGCGCCTACTCCTAAGTTCTGCAACATGGAGCGGACTTCAGGGTTTTGCTTAGCTGTATCCCATCCTTCTTGGTCAACCAAAAGCTGTAGGGTGCTGTGGATGTCGTACCCTAGTGTTATCTTGGGGTTCATCTCATACAGCAGTTCACGGATAGGGTCAGCAAACGCCACCCGCTGAAAGTCGTACTTCTCTATAAGAATCTTGGCAACAGTGTCCTTGCCTGACTGTGCAAATCCAGTTAGTCCGATAATCATTCCATGCTGTCCAATGCTTCTATGGCGCGCTCTGCTAAACAGGTCACGCAATCCGACTTGAGACGAAACTTACCAGTGTGGGGACATTGCCCGCTAATCATGCGAAGGGCTATAGATACCTTACGTATCTTATCTTCATCCGTAGACAACTGACTTTCCTCTCAGACTGTACTTGGCATTAGCGATGCCAGCATCAATCTCTGACTTACTCATGCCGCCTACATCCTTGACGTCGACGCCTGTGTAATCAAAGAACCAGACTCCAAGACTAATGCTTTTTGCCCAATCAAACAACTGTCCTGACGACTTGCGTCCAGCGTCGTCGTTATCCATGGCAATAATCAAGCGGTCAGCGCTTTGGATAAGGGTCAGCTGCTCTTTGGAAACTAAAGCTCCATAAGCCGCAACGCCACCTAGTTGACCTACAGAAGCCAACCTAGCCACATCTAACGGCGACTCAACCAGAATCATGTACCCACCTGAATACTGACCATAACCAAAGAGAGCACGGCTCTTCTTAACGCCTGTAGGTTGGTTCTTAAAGAAACGGCTGTTGTTCCCCTTCTCCTGCCATCCCAGTAACTTGTTATTGCGCGGGTCACGGATAGGAATAATCCAGCTGTCATGGCGCGGGTCCCACAGAATCTCGTAGTGCTCAGCCGCCATAGAGGAAATGCCACGACTCTTGAGCGCCTCTGCGGGCGGTGCCGTGTAGATGGCAAGCATGGACTCTTCTAAGTAATCAATCTTCTCAGGCTCTGGGTTCATGTTCTTAAGCAACGAGTTAAACGCTAAGCGCAAATGATTAGAACTGTCCTCAAGCCACTCCTGTGTATCCAGCTCTGCGCCACCGACGTAGTTGACGAGGAACTGTAAGCCTCCTTTGAATCCACAAGAGAAGCAGATGTGAGCACCAGTATCAGCGTTGATAGACCACGAAGGGTTGCGGTCTTCTTTGCCTGTTAGTTCTAAGTGTCCAGGGCAACGAGCTTGAACTTCGTTACCACGTGTGCCAGTTACCTCAATCCCTAAGCGGGCGAGGATGTCTTCCATCTCGTTGGTAGTCATTAGTCGACGTTCAAATCTGACTCGTCAATCTCACGGAAGGTTCCGCTATCCCAGTTAAAGGTAAGTTCAATCTCGGCAGGTCCAGAGTTACGACTAGCCATAATCTTCAAGGTACGCATATCGGAGATGTTCTCATCCTGCTTCTCTAAGCCAAAGACAACGTCAGCATCTTGGCCAAAGGAAGAAGAGTAACCAATGGAGTACATGTCAGCCTTACCGCCCTTGGTCTTGCTCTCAAGGAACTGAGTTGACATGAGGATAGGTACTTCGGCAGACATAGCTAGGCGCTTGCTTCCACGAGTGATGTTGGTAATCGCTTGTGGTGAGCCTTCTTTTTCGCCGTTCTCGTCCACCATCAAGTACGTACCATCAATAATGACTACATCTGGTTGGATGGTCTGAATCTTATTGGCGATGTTGGTCAAGGTAAGTCCTCTGCCGCTCTCGCTGTTAATGACGTGGAAGCCAGCTTCGTAGTCGTTCAGGTTCTTTAAGTTACGCAGGTAACGAGCTTCTTCCTCGCTGGTCATGGTACCTGTAGAAAGACGCTGGTAGGCAAGCTTTGAACGCATAGAGTCATAACGAAGTGCTTGCTCAAAAGCCGTCATCTCAAGAGATGCAAACAGGATGGAGTGACCCTCTGCGTGCATGTTCAACGCCATCTGCATGAGTAGCGTGGACTTACCTGTCTTGGGCAAAGCTGCAAGAACAATAAGCTGACCCTTCTGAATACCGCTGAGGGTTTGGTCAATGGAAGGGAAGCCTGTGGCGTAACCAAGCATTGAGTCAGGTCGGTTCTTACGGTCTAAGTACTCTTGGTAACGAACCTCGGCGTTAACGGTTAGGTCAACGTCCTTGCTAAAACTAAAACCCTCCTGGTCAATTGCGGCCAAGCCGCCTTGCATGGCTACGAGCGCTTCTTCGTGGCCCTCTTTATCAAGGGTGGCGATAGCTTGCTCTACTACCTTGATAGTTGCTTCTCGACGACGGTTAGTAATAACCGCATCAATCAAATACTCAATCTTGTCATCAACAACGACTTGGTCATCGTAGTTTGGAAAGTTCTCCTTGATGGCAGTAATACTTGGGCACTCGCTGTAACTAGCAAAGTGCTTACGCAAGAACTGAAAGAGGCGACGGTCGTTATCATCTCGAAACCAGTTGTCCGTAATGTTACGGGAGAACAGTGACGAGAGATTTCGGTCTGCAATAGCTTTGTGTAGAAGTCGAGTCTCGTTAGTCACGTTGTCCTCCAAATAGTTCTGTGTACTGCAAACCCCAATGTCCGTACCTTAGCAAGCGTTGTGGAATATCAACAACACCTACAAGTTCAGGTCTGTACGGGAGCTCTGCAACCACGTGGTCTACCGATTCGTATGCGGTGTAATAGCGAAATGGATTAGTACCAATGCGGTCTAAGTAATCCATCATTCTATCTAATTCTTCTTGCTTTAAGTCAGTGGAGAACAGCTCGAGTGTGTCTCCTACCTTAGTTGTGTGCAAGTAGAAGCGACTGAGCAGGGCGTTGTTATAGCTGTAGTTCTGCTTGAGAGTAGGTATCACTCCAAGCAGCTTTTTGATTTCAGGCGTGGAGGTACGCACTAAATCAAGGTGCACGAGGTAACGTCTTGGTAGGGCGTTACTCAAATCCCCTTTATACATTGTTTAGTAGACCTCTATTTTTCCAAACCTGACAACGAAACTACGGAAAGCCTCATCGGACTCTTGTGCACGTTCGGCGTCCTCTGCCTGTGCTCGGTCGGATATCTCTAGCGGGTATGTGCCGCCGTTATCCTCAATACGGCTGTTAACAAACCGTGTGTGCTTACAAGTTTTCTTTGCAACAAAGCCAGAACAATTGCAATAGAGCTTATCGTCATCGCCCATGCTAACCTCATAAACCCCTGGTCCAGGAGTGAGGAACACTTGTAGCAGTCTCTTGCTTGTCATGCCTTTAATCTTAAATCACCAACCTCACTTTGAACTGCGATAAGGTAAAAAGCTTCATTGATGAAACTACCTGTAGCTTCACCATAAACGTTAGCCCAGTCTTCTGTACTGATGTTAGTCGTTACGATAGTTGGTAGTCCTTTTGCGTAGCGGCTTCGCAAGATATCGTGTAAGAGACTGCGTTGCCAACCACTTTGACTCATGTGCTCCTTACCAACGTCGTCGATAACAAGTACACGAATGTTGTATGCGTCGTCTTTGCACTCTCCCATAATGCCTTGGTTCAACTTCATCTCGGCGTCAGATACTTCATCGCCAATGATAGAGCCGCGAAGTGCAACTATGGAGTTGTAGGAAGCAAAGTAAACAGGTCGTACTACTACGGTCTCTTCTGCATCAAAGGAGACAAGCATGAACTTGGTAATCATCTCCTGCAAAATGGCGGAAGCAACAGTGGTCTTACCAAAGCCTGGGTCGCCATGAAGAAGCAATCCGCGACCGCAAAGCTTTTGACCGCTAGCTCGGATAACACGGCCGTTCTTTACGTGGCCTACCCATGCTTGCAAGGTCTTAGCAACTGACTCGTCAAGGTCTACGCAGTCGTCTAGTCGCCAACCAAGAGAGGACTTAGGGACGCCCGACAACTTGAGCCAGGCAGCACGCTTGACCTTTAGCTCTTCTGGTTTATACATCTGTGTCCTCGTAGTTCTCGAATAGTGACGCGTTAACAATAGCGGCTCGTTCTTCTGCCCGTCGCTGTTTCTCAGGGTCGGGCATCTCCAGCTTAGCACGTTCGGCCAAAGAACCGAAGGACGTGATGAAATATCGCCACATGACGTTCGGGTCTTTCATAGCCTTCACGTTCTCTTGAGCAAAGAACATCTTCAACATCCGAAGCTCCACGGCCCCGTCAGTTTGGAACTTTACCCTAGCGCTGTAGATGGCGGCGGCTAAAGGAGTACTGCTTACTTGCCACGGAGGAATGTCCCAGCGTTCGTGGAGCATGTTGGCAAACTCCCGAGCTGTATCGGACGAAGTCCATAGCGTGGGGTCAGTTCGCTTACGGTCACGGTACTCAACCTTGTCTTCATGGCGTTTGAGCTGGGCTTGCCGTTTTTCTTCTGCCCGCTTAGCCTCATAACGAGAGCGTTCCTTGACTGAGTCGTCGTCCGACGAAGACGTCTTGCCGAAGAACTCGTAGCCCATCTTTTCTCCAATCTCATGAAAGGTTTCTTCCTCGTAAAACTCCGTTTTACAATTTGCAAAGCTTCTAGCTCTATTAGAAGAACTAGCTATTTCTGTAAATAGGCTGTTCTGGCTATAGGGCTCAGACAGCTGTGTGTATCCGCCGTTTTCCGCCGTTCGGTTTTGGGAGTCCACTACCAGCTCAGTCACCTTGATGAGCTGACCCGCAGATGTCCGTATTGTCCGAGTCGTGATTAATCCCGCATCCCGCAATTCATTGAGGGCGGTGCGAATAGCCTTCTCGCCTTCCTTAAAGTGCTTGGCGATGGAGACAGCCGAAAGCGACTCGTCAGGATTCTGGCAAATGTACGCGTAGAGTCCAGTAGCGCGAAGGCTAAGCATTAAGTGCCTTGATGATGGCTTCAGCAAAGTCCAAGGCGGCTTGACGGATAGCGGAATCCCGATTCGTGTCTGTAACGACCGTAGAGGCTTTAGGCTTTTCAGGAACTGATGGAATATCCTTGGGAGCCTCTACGGGCTCTACAGGGGCTGTAGGGGCCTTTAGAACGGCACCTGGGGTCAGTTCGTATAAGCCGTTAGTCAGGTCAAAGCAGGGGATTCCCGCGTTAGAGAGTCGTGAGAGGGTTTCGGCTATATCGCCGTCCGCATCTTCCCAAAGCAAGAAGGCTTGGCCGCGGTCTCCTACAAGGTTGATGGCTCCAGCGACTGGGTCTTCTGATACATCGAAGGAGACGCCGTTCATGCTGTTAGCAGCTATCTCAGTTTCAACAAAGAGAACGGTCTCGATGTTCTTCTCCTTGGCATATTGGGCAGCCCAATTTTGGCCGATGGAAGTTTTCTTTCCAGCGACCAATACCAAAACAGGGATGTTCTTCTTCTGCTTGAGCAGGATAAAGTAATCGCCCAGCAGGGCTTCTACGTTGTTACGACTTGTCTCGCCGCTTCCAGCGACGACGATATAGGTTTGGTTGTCCATGTGTCTCCCTTTTAGAGACTGGACATGATACACCTACTCCCGAGAACGAACCAATGCTGGAGCAAATGTCGACAATTTGTCAGCGCCGAGGGCAAGCATGGGTCCAAAGAACCCGCCAGCGATGGTGTAGATAACAAACTCTCGGATGGTCAAGCCTCCAACAATTCCACATGCACCCGCAGCCAGTAACAACGACAGCAGTGCTTTGAATGTTCGTAGGCTAACGATTTGCTCAATCACAGCAACGAAGAAGGCAACTGAGCCTGAAACTAGAAATAAGGTGGTCATAGACCAATACTAAGGCTGGGCGTAAAGAAGTGCAAAATTTGTTCCAAGGTTTACATAGTTAGGTAGCGTTTCTTGGAGCAAGGTCTGAGTAGCAAAGCGGTTGCGGTAGTAATGGCTACGGCTGTTATTGGTTGTGCTTTGCCATGTTACGTCTCCTAAGTCGGCGTATCCGTTTGAGCCGTCAAAGTAGTCTCCTACAAAAGCTGAGCGCTCTAGCATAAAGGAGTCCATCAAGATAGCAATTCCTGACTTGCTTGGATTAGGCCATTGAAGCTTAACCACGCACGAAGCTGCCGCAGATGGGGAAGTTGCTGTAAACGAGAAACGGGTAAACGGCGTTAGCGGTACGGTGAAGTTGGCGCTAAAATCTGAAGAGATGAGGGTGTTGGTGCTGTCGTACCAGTCAATCTCCACAAAAACCGTTTGAGCCGTAGGGGTACCGTCACTAGACATGCGTACGTACCCGCTAAAGGTGTAGGAATCGTTTGGAAGAATAGGCATGTAGTCCGCAGAGGTAGCGGCAGAGCTGACAGTTACGGCTGAGGTAGATGTGGAGTAAACTTCCCCAGCTCCACCACTAACTGGGATATTGGGCGAGTCGCTTGATACAAGCTCGTCTGCTGCTATTTCAAGGGTTCCATTAGTAGCTGTCCATGGGGCAATTGTGCTGTACTCAAAGTTAGGGTTCTTGAGTTCGTTGACTCGGTCAGCTTGTACCTTTATTTGTAGCTGACGAGACTCTTGGAAGTATGTAGCTGAAGCTGACGCCTCAAACTGAGCCGCATCAATGTAATGGACTTGACTGGTTGATGGGCTGGCAATCGTAATCTGTGGAACAGCAAAAATGGCACCGCTAGGGGCGCTGGCACTTTGTGACAACGTAGTCCACCCTGTGGTGGTAGATGTGGTAGGGGATGAAACAGAGGCGCTGCCGATGATTGTGCCTGTTCGGTCGTACCAGCTCATACCTGCCGTAAAGCTACGAGCAGTGGCATCTGACCATGCCTTGTAGCTAAAGGTGTAGGTGGTACCTGAGGTAACAGGAATGCCGTGGGTAACGGGGGTTTGATAGTAGGTAGTAGTAACTACTTTGTTTTGTACGTTACCTACAGCAATTGCTGATGAGGTGTTTAAGCACTTTAAGGTAATTGTTGAAGAGCCAGCGGCAACAACCTTTAGCGAACCAAGGCGTGAGTTGTTGGAATAAGGGTTACTGGTCTCATTGTATGGGGCTCGATGGGAGACGTAGCCACCAGTGCCAGATTGAGCTGTGGAGTATGGGGTAGCAGTCACCATTGTTATTGCGTTTGTTGTTACGCCAGTAACGGTATACGAGCCGTTAATCTGAGTTGCACCGTATACCTCTACAGTGCTGCTTGTTGTGAACTCCGAGGTATTGCTTACAGTAAGAGTTAGAACGCTTGTGCTTGTGCTTGCACTGATAGCCCATGCGCTAATAGAAGGTGGCGTGTAGTGCGAAAGTGTGGCATTTGTAGCTGTCCATGAGCCAATGCTTTGCTCAAAGGACGAGTCGTTGATGTCAAGCATTAAGTTCTTGCCCATAGTAATAGTAGCCGCGTTACCAGTAAAGGCCTTTATGTAGTCCTGTACTCCAGTAAGGCTGCCTTTTGACTGGTTGATGTGGACAGTATTTGCCAGTAAGGAACGAGCCCTCTTAAACCCTAGTTCAGGTTGAAACTGAAGACCAAACTGTTGCATCATTCCTGGAAGTAAGCTGCCAGGGACCTTTTGAATGTTATATCGGTCTGTGATGATTTCTGTTTCTGTTCTGAATATGTCGTAGTAAAATCCAAATAGGTTTAAGAATCCTTGAAGCGTTGGGTTATCTGAACCGTCTACCGCATCGTCAAGATTAGGTACTTTATATATGTCAGGTAAGTAGTTATACATGGTTGTACCTGAGTCATAGCTCTTGACAGATAAGCCAGCGGCGTTTCCTGCACGCAACCATTGGCCAGTGCCAGTGTCTTTTACAAAGATTGAGTAATAGAAGTACTGGCCCGTAGGTAACGTACCTGCGTAACCTACTGGAGATGGGTCGTAGAAATCAGGGGACACTGCTCCATACAAAGCATCTACAAGAACAACTCCGTCATCGGCTGTCTCAGGAAATCCGTAAGTGTTTCTAATAAGGCGAATGCCTGACCAGTCACCTGTAGGGGTGTTCCATGAAAGGTAAATCTTGCCATAGTCAATTGGGCTGGCTGTAAATGGGGTTGCGTCAAAGTTGGCAAGACTCTTATTGCCATAAAACGATTTTCCGTAGTAATCGATGCCGTACGTTGCCACGATTTATCCTTTAGTTAGATTCCGCCAAAAACGTTTAGTGCATATAAATTGTTCACTTGTGTGGGGGCACCAGCTGCCGCGTAGGCAGCAACAGCTAAGTTTTCTACGTTAGTAATACGGTCGGACACAGAGTTAAACTGAGTACCGCTAGTAATGTAGATGTTAGAGGATACATTTGGATTGCTTGTGCTTGACGACGTAGTCAATGAGCCGTTAAAAGCACCAGCCAAAGCTGGATTTGTTCCCAAGGTAGACTCAAGAGCAACTACTTCAACCTGAATTTTGTTAGGGTGCGAGGCGTCAATGATTTCAGTGACGTTAACATGCGTCGTAAAGGGCGCGATGTTCCCTGGGTAATACGGTGTAAGTGTCGTCATTGCCTATCCTTAGCTCGAGATTCCACCTGTGACGGTAACGGTAATTGTTCCTGACTCTGGTATCTCATTAGGAGCGCAAACAACATCGGCAGCCCCTGAGTTTCCAGAGCGTGCTACTGTCGTAAAGCTTATGTTTGAGACCTGCGTGTTATGACTATTTAGGCCGTATAAAGCTGTTCGTATATCATCTACTTTAACAGTTTCGCCAAAATAAGTGGCGTCAAAGGTCAGAAGGTTGTTGATAGCGGCAGTTGCTGCGGTTTGAACCGTGCTATTTCTAACATTACTTGGGGCTGTAATTGCTACCGTAACGTCAATAGGTACGTAGTTTGGTGGCAAGACTGTTACGGTTACGTTAGGCGGGGTAAGTCCTTGCAAGTAAGCGCTAGTTGCCGCGGATAAAGTAACAAAGTTAGTCGTTGGGCTCGAGGTTAATGGGTCAATTCCAGGGTCACCTTTTTGAGCTACATACAGGGTAACTGCTGTGTAAACACTAGAAACAGCGTTTACCTTGTTGGCGTTTGCAACTCCGCTGGTTACCTTATTTGCGTAATCTTCCAAAGACACAACGCGGTTAAGGGTAGCGATTGCTGAGTTAGCGTTGTTCTTAATAGAATCAGTTGACTCGGCGTCAGCGCCACCTGTAGAGGCAGATGCTTGCGAAACCGTCAATCCACTGACGTTAAGGTTAAGAATTTTATTGATTGAGCCAGCTGCAACGTTTCCAGCGGCTCCGCTTCCAACAACGTAAGTAAACTGGATTTGAGAGTTTAGCGGAGGAATCTGACCGCTGATGTTGTCGCCAAAAATAATATAGGTATTGTTATTAGCGTCAACGCTTGTAGAGTAAACAGCATCGTTTGAACCAGAATCAAACAGGTTAGTAACCTGTTGGTAAGGAGAGCCATCTACCGTCACGGTAATTTGGTCGCCTACCACTGGGCTTTGTACTAACTGATATATTTGGTTAGCAAGTCCGTCAGATAGCTGGATAGGGTCAGAAGAAATAGTTTGACCCTCACGTACCGTTGTTGTTTCTGAACCTGGTACGCCACCCGATGCTGCTGGCACAATAACGTCCAAAATAGTTTCAAAGATAATTTGTTGATTTTGGCTGTTGACCACAGTTGTTGTGGCTAACTGGGTTCCAGCTGGAACAGTAATGCTAGAGGTGGTTGAGTTGCTGAAGGTAACTTGAACGGTAGAGGCTACAAGAGGCTTGGGGCTGTAGTTCAAGATGTTAGCAATTTGAAGAACACTTTGACGCTGGCTAGCAGTAGTCAAAAAAGCTTCGTTAGCTGAGCGGTCGATGTAGTACGACAGCATGTCTCCCATATATGAGAACAGCTCAATAAGCGTGATACCAAAGTCAGATGGGTCGCGGTTAGTCCATGCTGGCAGGTAGTTAGGGATAAGGTTCTGTAGGTCAGCGCTGATAGCCGCATAGTCACGAGAGGTGTAATCCACCTGCGGGGTATAGTTGTTAGTCATGCGTTCTCCTACTGTGTAACTACGTCGCCGTAGCGATTAAGGTTGGCCGTTGTGGTAGGAGCCATCAGGCTACCTGGAGTACCGTTAGGTAAAGTATAATTAACTTGAATGATTAAACCTCCGTTAACGTCGTCTGGGAGGGCAATTACATTTTTCAGCTTTAGGGCAGGAAGCCATCGAGCAAAAGCTCCAGCCACAACTCTTTCCGCGGCAGTAGTTGTTGAGTAGTTGCTTTCAAACACCAGGTCTCTAATTTGAGTCCCAAAGGTGGGGCGCATAACACGCTCGTGCTCGCTAGTAAATAGAACTAGCCGTACGCGGTCTTCCCATATCTTGTTGATGTCCGTGGTGTAGGCAATAGAGCCTCGGCTATCAATAGAGAACGGAAATGATATAGCTGATTCTGTCATAGGTAGACTCCCATCCATACTGGAAAGTTAATGTCGCCCTGCTCAAACATAACCCAGACAACTTGGTTAAGTTCAGGCACTTTGACGTGTGGTGTTAAGGTGATTGTGTGGGTATGAGCCATGGTGTGGGTATGTGGGGGCGTGCCACCTGACCCTGTATTGCTTGCACTACTGCCCGACGATGTGATGCTCAACCCGCCGTTGGTTCCGTGGTCTGAGTCCACAACTACAGGAAGACATCCAGGAATCCAGCCAGTGGTAATGCTGGAACCTCGGGAGTCTGCTCCCGATACCAAAGCAGGGATAGTTACCTTAATTCTGTTTGAGCCATCAGGGTCTGAATTATCCATGCAGATAGCGCGGTATAGGCCGTAGTACTTATCGGACACCTGCACTCCTTAGCTTATTGACTGCAGCCGATGATAGGTTATTTTTTGTCTGTACAGTCCTTAAATTTCCAGAAGTACTAGACCATTTGGGGGATGAGGTCAGGGATGTATTGGCTATCTTTGGTTGAGACCTATTTTTTGTAGTGGCAAACCCAGTTGCTTTATTGCTGTTGTTCACAGCTTTGGTGTTATCTGTAAGAACAGCAGTGGGTAATTTATTGGACTGTTGAACGTTAGGAATGACCTTGCGTTTTGGAACAGCAACAGGTGCAGTTACAGGGCTTCCAGTAAAGGACGAGTTTAACGTGCCCAAAGAATCCGAACCTACTTCTAACTCTACGGTGTACATGTACTCTTCAAATACGTGTTCCGTAGAAAGGATAGTCCAATACCCTGAGTACTCTTTGCCTAATCCATCTAGATAAATAGGCAAGTCTGGTCTTAAAGTTGCGTTGCCAATTACCTTAGCATGGCCGCGGTAAGGATATCTAGCGCGCTCGTCAGCAGCAATGGCTTCAGCGTTAGCGACGTTAGTGTTAGGCACGACTACGTGTGGAGAAAATCGGTCAAAGAACTCAGTCTTTGCTGTAAGACGGGACGTTGTTGGTCGATTTTGATTGGTGGTAACGATTGCAGAATTTGATTCCAGGTTAACACCACCTACTGACGTAGCGGCCTTTACGGCGTTATCCATATTTATGGTTTCGCCAATTTCTGGGGTAAATGAGTACATGCTTGTCCCCAGCGGGTTGTTTGCATCACGCATGACGGCGTAAGATGCACCCTCAAAATTATTCTTAAAGTCGTTGGTCATCTCATCAAAGTAAATAGCCGTGTTATGCGCTCTAAGAGTATAACCAGACTGTTTAGCTAGTTTTACAAGAAAAGCCCAGTCAGTTTCCCCAGCTTGAATAAGATGGCTGTAGACACGTGGATGAGGCATAGCGTGGTAAGCAAACCCGTACTTTTTTGCAATTTCAGTAACAACTTGGTCAGCCGTAACGTTCTCCCATATGTTTTGAGAGGCCTGCTTCATTACGTAAGAAGCACCCAAAGCAGTTACCTCTACAAAGTGCTTGGCAGGAGAAATGTCGGGCTTTACGCTGTGAACGTAGCCGTTAAACTCTTGCGTACCGTTGGGCGACCGCATGGTTACGTGAATAGGCGTACCGTTTTGAATGCGAGAGTACTCAAGTCCCCAGTTTTTGATGTACATGACCAACTGTTCATGCTCGTATCGAGCTTGACTAAATACCGTACGATAAGAAAACAGTACAGGTAGTCCAGAGCCTGGGAATTGGATTTCTATAAAATTATACATTGAGGATAATCTTTAGCTCTGTTCCAGGGGTGATATTTGTAAAGTCTGTTAGTTGAGGGTTGTACTCGGGAATCATCCACCACATTTTTGGACGGCCCCAGTACTGAAATGCAATGTCGTCTAAGCGTTCGCCCTCTGTGTACACATGTATGCGGTAGGTAATAGTTCCAATAGAATCAAACTCATAGAACACAATAGGTGTGTTGTCAGAGTTCTCAACAAGCTGAATGTAGTCGATGGTTGAGTAATAGTACCGCGAGTTAATATCTATGGTCATTTAGTAGCTCCCGTGGTTGTGCTAAGTGCTTGATTTTGCGCCACACTTGCAGAGGCCATTAGCTGGAACTGCAGGTCTACCTGTGTGCGAATAGGAACCATCATTTCAGAGAACATCTGATGGTCAACGTTTAAGTTATTGAGATAACCTAAATAGCGCATAGGACCAATCTCAATCTCTACCAAGGTCATAGCTAGGAATCCAATGTCAGATGTGGTTTGGTCTAAGCGAACCCAGCCGTCTCCATTAACGCACTTGTAGATGTACTCAAGGTCAGCGTAGGTTCCACGACGCATTAGGTCTGCAATTTTGTCGTTAGTGTTTGTACCTGAGTTTGCGTAATACTGTTGGAATCTACCAACGAAGTCATCTTGCAACCCAGCTAGGGCAGCCTTATCTATGTTAATTAAAGTACTTAGATAGTTTTGAACCGCAGTACCAACAACATCATTGGATGGAACTGCTTGAAGCCCTGCTTGGGTAGCTGCAGTTGCTGCAGATAGAATGTCTGAGGATGTAATGTAGTCATTAGCCACTGAAGCAAAACAAGCAAAGTCGTTTACGCGGTCAAGTACAATGCTCACTGACAGAACTTCACCGCTAGGAAACACGGGCAAAGCAGTAGACCAGTATTGGGAAGAACCAGGGGTTACATCAGGGTTTAAAGTAACGCTAGTTGAGTAATCGGACGGGTTCCATAAAAATTGGAATCCATATTCTTGCTTTGATTTTCCTGGGTTGTTTTGAGTAGTAACAGAGCTACTAGCTGATGTAGCCAACTGCTGTTGACTATCTGCGTAGTGCCAGAAACGACCTCTACGTAAGTTATCGTCAGGCACTGCGCTGGAAACCAAAGATTCTACGTTCTTTGGGCGTAGCGGAAGGCTCCAGTTGTGAGGAGGAAGGTTAAACTCAGCCGTAGGCGGATACTTAGGGGGCAGTACATTTTGTGAGCCATCAGAGCTTGGGATTGTTGGCCCTTTTGGTTTTGCAGCTGTTTGTGTTGTAGTGCCTGAAATAAAAGAAAGACCCTTCGGACTACCACCCTTTATGTTGGCAATGATTGGCTCTATCTTTTTAACGTAGTCTGTAACAATACTTCCATTTACTAGGTCTAAGCTATTCTTGATAGACGTTGCTTGAGCCTTTACTTTGGCGTAAGCAGCTTGCACCATAGGAGCTTGAGTCTGAGCGGCGGTTAATGCAGCTAAAGCTTCTGACGCTAAAGAGGAGTTTGTAGACAGCTTATTAAAGTAGTTGGTTAGCTTTAGTAGGCCCTCTTTGCTGTAGTAAGTATTAGCAGCCCAGTTTAAAGAAACGTACCAATGGCTTGAGTCATCGTAGTTAATGTAGTCGCCAGTTAAGTTTGTAATATAAGGCTGTGTAGCTGAGATATACGCGTTCAAATCTGTATAACTTCCAAAGGCTTTTAGTGTAGGGTCGGTGTCTAGCCAGTTGTACTTAGGAAGTTTTACTAAAGAAGCTTTGATTGCTGAGACGTCCGCACCCGTAGAGGTAGGATTATCAACAAGAATTCCGTTTACCTTTTCTAAGTTTGCTTGAGCTGTAGCCACGTTTGCATTGTAAGTATCTCTAATGCTGGCTAAGTTTGCGCGTACCTGTTGACTGTTTTGGGGATTGTTGATGTAGTTGTTTACTAGGGTAGTCCAGTCTTTAACTGTAGACATTAGTGAGTCCTCGCATTCGATTTACCGACAGCAGTTTGAACTGCGTTGACAACAGTTTTAGTAGTTTGAGCAACGGCGTTAGGGCTTGAGGACGCAGGCACTGTAACGTTGATGGTTATTCCTGCCCCAGTAGATACAACAGAACCTGTTGCTGACGATGGGCTGACACTTGACGCCGCAGCTACTGCGTTTACAGTGCTAGTAGCAGGACGTCCTCCGTTAAACATCGCGTTTTGAATACCCGTTGAGCCACCAAGGCTAAGTGCGCTCATTCCAAAAGATGAAAGAGTAGAGGGGCTAAACAAGGTAGACATAGACATGCCAGAAGATGTTCCACCAAGCACACGACGAGCTGCTGAAACTGAGGCAAGATTTACGCCAGCAACTTCAACTGCTCCTCCTGTATGTGGAGCCTGGATAATCTGGTTTCCACCAATGTAGATAGCTACGTGGTCTGGAGCAGTTGCGCTTCCAAAGAACAGTAGGTCTCCAGGTTGAGCTTGAAGCGGATTGACTTCAATGCCGCACTTAACTTGGTCGTACGTAGTGCGAGGAAGGTTAATACCTTGTTTAGCAAAAACATATTGAACAAAGCTTGAGCAGTCAAAGCCAACCGTTTGTGAGTTTTGATTAGAGCCTACGGATGGGCCGTTTACTCCACCGCCACCCCATACGTACGGAGTTCCAATTAAGTTAGCAGCTGTTCCAATAACATAAGAAACAGCCATAGGGTTGCCGCCGCTCAACGAGTTAGGGCCAACTGTTGCTCCCTTTCCTTGACCACTACCATGCTGAGCGCCAACAGCGTAGCCGCCGCCGTATGCCGCAGCTCCCACGCCAGCTCCAACCAGAGCACCAATTGGGTCAAACCCGCTTACTAAGAATCCTGATAAAGCATCTCCGCCTACAGTCTTTAATAAATTTCCTAGACTAAAACCCTTACCCTTTGAACCAGAAGAGTAGCCAGAGATTGCGCCAGCTGCTGTTGTTGCAATACCGCCTATAACACCGACGCCAGTACTTAATCCTTTAAGGGCACCAGATAAGACGCCCCCCGCTCCTCCAGCGCTCGAACCCGAGCCCGCAAGTAGACCAATAAGAGGACCAATAAGATTGCCAGCAATAGAGCTTGCAAGCAAAGCAACTGCTCCGTTAAATCCGCCAAGAATTGTGCTGCTGTACCCGTAGGCTTTAAGAAGACCATTAAGATTTTTAGCAGCTCCAGCAAAGTCATTGGTTGCTGTAGTCAACTGAGATAAAGCTGTATCGGTGCCCTGCAAAATTCCTGAAGTTGTTGACTGCATCAAATTAAGTTGAGCAGCATTGTAGTTGCTTATTGCAGATGCTGTTTTAGTAATGATACCCGCCGTAGTAAGCTGACCTTTAGTAGCGTTGTCAGGCAGCCCCTTTGCCTTAGCAATAAGTTTTGTAATAACAAGATTAATGAGGTTAGGGTCTGACAGGTATGTAGTCAAAATCATATTGAGCTGATTACCTGATTGTAGACTACCAATGATGTAAGCGTAGGCCTCAGTGCTACTTCCATGAAGCTGTGGGGTTGTAGCAAAAATCTTATCAACAAACTCATTGATGATGGTGTTGGGGTCTCTAGCTAAGCCATTGGCACCGCGAACTTGTATGCCAATAGCGTTAAGCTTATTGACGGTTTGTGCTTGGTCTAGTGATGCGGTAGCTGCAGCTGTACCTGCTAAGCCAAGACCAGGAGCATAGTTTGAAAGAGCGGCTACGCCTTTTCCAAAAGTATTGATGTTGTAAATACCGCCAGCTTGTAAAGCTGCTTGAGCTTGCAGGGCGTCGGTTGAGCTAGTTGCCGTTCCACTTTTAGACAAGCTTAGCTGTTGAGCCGCTGTTGTTGAGTAAGATTGATTTGCTAAAAATCCAGTACGCGATGTACTGAGCTGATAAGCCGCAATTTGTTGTGGGCTTCCAAGAGCCGCCGCAGCCACAGCAGGTAGGGTTGCTCCAACATCAAAGATACCCGTACCAATAGTTTTAGCTACTTGAGCCGCACTGGTTGGGAATGTCGGTTTTGCTACAGAAGCACCGTTAGTTCCAGTTGCAGAGCCAACGGCACTAGACATCTGCCCTTGAATTTGGGCGATGCCTTCGAAAGTACCCCGAATAGACTTGGCAAGAGTGTCGAGCTCTTTCCAAACATTCAGGGTGTTATCCGCTGCTGCCATCACTGTCCTCTGTATCTATTGGAACGGCTTATCCAGTTCCTGCGTTCTCTAAACGACATCTCTCGAATGTCGCTAAGCGTCCATCCAGGAAATGTTCTTGTTAACCATTCGTACTGGTCTAACAATGCTTCGTAATCTATTTCCCTATAGTCGAAACAAAGCAGCCAGGCTGAGTGGAATCTGAACTTCTGTTCCACATGCCTCGCAGGCCTTTGTCACCTCCATGAGGCGTGGTCCTGGATTACGGTCCATAATTTCTAAGATAAGAGCGTCGCGGTCTGCTATGCCAAGTTCTAGTACAGTGTTAGGTCGTGTAGGTTGTCCGTTTACTGATAAGACACAACCTGAAAGAATCAAGGTGTTCAGCTCAGCTGTAGTCTTGTCGTTAGCTTCCATGACTTTACGCTGGGTAATGCCTGTAGGAAGAGCTAGGACTACTTCGCCTTTGCGAATCTTGGTTGTCCAAGTTCTGTCTTCTATAGGGTTGTCTAAGCTATTAACTTTGACGTCCTTGGTCAGGTTGACCTTAAACTTCTTCATGCCCTCGCATGTTATGCAGAAAAGCTCTAACTCAGCTTCGTTGCCAAATGTTGCCTTTCTAATGCCCAACATGATTGCGTCCCTGTCTCCTGATAAAAGACGGTCAAGGTCATCCTTTGTAGGGCGCTCGCCGTCAATATCAACAAGTCCTCGGCTAAGAATCGTTAGAAGTGCTTTGGAGGTTGAACCCGCCTTAGCAATAGCTTCTTCATCCATGCCGTTTAGTTCTCGTACTTCTACGGTCTTAACTACGGTGCCATCATTTCTAATAAACCCACCTGGCAGATAAACCTTGGTGTCCGCAGGAGCCTCGGTAGTAATCTCTACCTGAGGCTCTGCAGACGTAAGTGATATCTGTTCAGCTAGTTTATTGATTGTGGCTGCATCGGTAATCTGTGTCACGAATTGTTCTCCTTGTTAGTTATTAGCTGACGTAGCTACCTGGGGCTATTCCTGTTGAACCTGTGTATGGTGTTCCATCTGAATTAACAAACTCAACCGACAAACCTTCATGTACAAGGCTAATGCCTTCGAACAAGATGTTGTTGTCATTACCGCTGAGGTCGCTGTAATTTAGAGATGTAATCCATGCGTTGTGAACACGGAACAACATACGGGGTGTGTTTGAGCCCGTGGTTCCTGCTACTGGAGCAGATGTGGTTGATGGATGGTCGTTAACCCAGATGTTTAGGTCAAGACGATAGTCGTTCTTGCCTGCACCAATTGCTACTCCATCACCAGATGAGGCTGCAAAAAGTGCACGCATCCATGTAATGGCTTGGTCCTGTCCATACACAACTCCACGGCTCAACACGATTGGCTGGAACGATGTCATTCCAGGAATGTTGTGCATAGTTGTGTTGTATCCACCTTCACGGTATTGGATAGGCTGTGTGTTGATGGAAAGACCAGACACGCTGGTAAATCCTCCACTGAATCCTGTTGAGCCAGAAATCGTAGCTGGGTTAAAGTACGTGTTTCCGCTTGAAGGGTTCAAGAAGTCAACTTGGAATCGAAAGTTACGTAATGGGTCAGTTTGGTAAGAGCCCCACCGCGAAACATCGTTTAATGAGTTTGCCATTTTTTTCTATCTCCTTATGCTGTGGTGACTGTTACGCCGCCGTCAAATTGGGCGATGCGAATGACGACGAACTCTGCTGGACGTTGCAACGCAACACCAACGTCGATATGAACTTCTCCGTTGGCAATTGTTGTTGGGGTGTTGTTGGAGCTGTCGCAGATGATGTAGAACGCCTGAGTGGTTGATGTACCACGAAGGCCTCCCTGACGCCAGTAGTCTGTGAGGAAGTTTCCAACAGTAGCTTGCAGCTGGCGCCATAGACGGGCGTCGTTTGGCTCAAATACTGCAAACTGTGTAAGATTGTTTAGACTCTTCTCCAAATAAATAAGAGAACGACGAACAGGCACATAGCGTGAGTCATAGGTCTGCTGCAGGGTACGTGCACCCATGATTACAATGCCAGAGCCTGAGATGTAACGGATTGCGTTAACAGGTGCAATAGCGCTGTTCATCAAATCCAAGTTAGCATTGGTGATAGGTGCTACTGAAATAGCCCCACCAATACGAGTCTTGATACCTGCTGGGGCCTTGAAAGGTCCAACTACCTTATCGGTAACAAGATACTGAGCAACGATTGCTCCACCAGGGTTGATGGTACGAGTAACTCCTGGAGAAGTTGTTGTCGGGTCAGCGATTACGATTTGTGGGTAGTAGACAGCACCAAAAGAGCTAGCCGTGTATGCAGCGGAGCGAGTAAGCTGGTTAGCTACTGTGTCAGCAATTGGGTCAATTACTACAAAGACGTCATTACGCCCAGCTGCGTAGGTCAAAAGAGCGTTGACGTAGGTAGCTTCTGTAACTCCTGGAGCGTTAAGAACCAAAGAATTGGTGACGGTGTCAAAGCTAGAAATAGCCGCTGCAACGTCAGAGTGGGTTTGTCCGCCAGTAGCGTCAGCGCCGCTTGAAAGTGGTTGTCCTGTAACTGAAGCTGGAACGTTTGTTGGCGCTGTAGCTGAGTCATTTAAATCAGCCAAAGTGATGTAGATAGAGCCACTATTTACAATGTTGATTGCGTAACGTCCGTTGGTCTTGACCATTGATAGGTCAGCCCAAGTTTCAACAATAACGCCGTTGAGGTAAACAACGATGTTAAAAGTTGTAGCGGTAGCAGAGGTCTTTACAATATCAAAGGATATTGAGTTGCCCCATGCGCCTAAGTTAGCAGCGCTAACTGTCAAGGTACCTGTAGAACCAGCGGTTCCGCCAGCACCCGAACTGTCATAGACAGTAGCAGTTGCTGTTGCTCCGCCAGTACCTGCTACGCGCTGAATAACACAAGTTCCGCCGTTGTTGTCAACGAGGAATGAGCGCACTGCAAAGCGCAAGGTATCTGTGGTGTCGCCAGCCCAGTTTCCGTAATAGTTTACAAAATCTGACCAGCGGCTAATTAATGTAGGTGTGAGCGGCCCACGGTTGATGGCGCCAATAAAAGCACCATAAGTTGTGGAGGTGGCTCCAGCTGAAGGTGGAACTGCGTTCAGGGTTTCCTGAACATAGACACCTGGCCGTAGGTATGTTGCCATTGTTATCTCCTTAGTTGGTTATTCGGTTGGGGCCGTTTATTGCAGCGGTGTGTAGGACGAAGGGATGCTCGAGGTGTTTGTCGTAATGTCCACCGTCTGTACTTCGTACAGGGCGTTGCTTGCGGCTTCCTGAGTAAGCTCAGTAAGTACGCGAACAGTTATTGTGTTTCTAAATAAGCGACGGTCATCTTCAACAGTGTCGCGCTTTACGAAGCCTTCCACAAACATGTGTCGCCACTCGTAGGTAGTGTTGCTACTGTCTGTGCCGTAATCATTTGGCAAGGGCAAGTGACCATACTTTCCTGGAGTGAGGTACTTCATAAAAGCATTCAGGATAGCGCGGTCGTGACGTGGGTTACGCGCATAGGTAGTGATTTGATAGTAAAGGTCATACGCCACTGGATACTCATATGTATATATGGTTCCGTCGGTAGGAGCAATAGTTCCACCAAAATCCGCGTCATAGATAAGGCCAGATGCTTGGCGCTCGCTGGATTGGCGGATATCCACTAAGTCAAGGATGATATATGGATACGACTGACTACGGATTTCTACGTCAGGCAGGGTGTACCAAACTTGAACTGGTCGCATAGAGCTCTTGCCGTCAGAGACCTTGATGCCTGAGCACCAAGATTTTAGAGCAGCGTCTTCACGGAGGATAAACATTAGAAGACCCCGCTTCCAAACAAGGAGTCGCTGTACGCATCATTGAGTGCATCAGTCAGGACATCATTGAGGATGGGGGCAAAGTTAAACATGGCACGCATAGGTGGGCGGGTACCGTCTCCGTACTCAAGGTTATCGACTTGAGTTTGGGCTGAAGGCTGGATGTCATATTCCGCGCCATCAGCAGTAATCTTGATGCTGACTGCGTTGGCGGCAGACGAAGGCCAACCTAGCTTTACAGCAAATTGGCGAAAGGAAGCAGTGAGGGTACTTACAGCCCGCTCGGTTACTTCAGTTGGAATCTCGTCGAAGCTGGTCACTTACGCTTCTTCCCCAGCAATACAGCCGCTGTGACCATTAAAAAGTTATTACGATTATCCCGTGCGCATGGCAGGTTTTGAAAGATGCTGTTCTCAAAGTCATCTTTGTCAGCTGACGATATGTTAGCCATCGTAACTCCTAATGGACGCAGGGGGTGTTTCGCAGGGGTAAAGCTGTGGCTCCCGCACGGGAACTACTTTAAGGATAAATGACAAAGCCCCCTTTCGGGGGCTAAGCCTTACTTAGACTTCTTAACCTTCTTGGCTAACGCCTTGTCCATTTTGGCGTCTTCATTAGCAGATGGCTTCTTAGCATCCATCTTCTTGTCAGCCTTTTCAAAAGCTGCCTTTTGCTTGGGGGTCATGCCCTTCATGAACTTCTTATCCGCTTTTGCGTCTTCTTTAGCGGTAAGTCGCTTAGCCGCCATTTACTTCTTCTTACCCATTTTCTTCATAGCCATCTTAGGCATAGCTGACTTCTTAGCATCTGCCTTCTTGGACTTTGGGCCCTTGCCGTAGCCAGCTTCGCCCTTTTTCTTACCACAACCACATGCCATGCACATTATTTGTCCTTCTTTCCTTTAGCGGCCAATTTGGCCATTTTCTTGACGCCATACTTCTTATCGCCAGCCGCAGCAGCTACAGCCGCTGGATTCTTGGCGCCAGACTTTTTGGCCTTTTCTTCTATTGCTTTGAAACGGGCTCCTGAGCCCAGCTTTGCTTTTGCCATTTTCTACTCCCTAGGGGTTCTTAACAGTGATTGTAGACTTTTTTGTTGAAGTTGAGGAGAGTGAAATACGCACTCCTTTTTTGGTTATTCGAATACTCATGCAGAGGTAACCATCAGCACTGCAACCTTAGGGCTGCCAGACGCAGCAATTGCGTAGACCACCTCCTCAGGTCCAAGGCTGTCTAGGGTTACTGAAGCACCAGCAACAAGCTGGACCCCATATGAAGTTGAACTAACGTTAGAAGCTCCAAGGTATACGGTAATAGTTCCGTCTGTATTCTGAATAGAAACGGTTCCATACTGCCACTTGTTACGTGGTTCAATAGATGTAGTTACAACTGCATCAGTGTTAAGAGCTGTTGCTGTTGAGCTGTTAAGCGTAACAACGGAATGGGTTAATGCCATTACTTGCCTCTGGCTTTCTTGTTGGTGGTTTTCTTACTAACTCTTTTAGGGAGCACTTCTCGGTTAGGAGTATGTTCTTCCCACTGCTTGGCCATCTGAGGGTGTGTTGCCCACATCCATTTTTCTTGCTGTTTGGACTTAAAGGGCATCAGCTCAGCTCCTCAAAAGTATCAGGGACAGGGCTGGCGTACTGTGCAAACTGGCTGTCGTTGACCATTTCTTCTGGCATGACCTGCAAGCATTCGACAAAGAGGAGGGTGTAGCGGTCAGCAATAATGGCTCGAGGCTGCACCTTGTGTGGGCGATAGACAACGTTCTTCCAGACAAGGCGGCTACGGTCTTGCAGCTCTGGGTTATTAAAGACGTCTGGGTAAATCTTTTCAGTGTCTTCGGCATCCAAGAGGAAGTGAACACTCTCGGCATTGTAGAAGCCTCGTGGGTCTTCGTTAACTGTGCCTTGGACAACAAGCGCCTTGATGACTGGAAGCGTAAAGGGGCCCTTCCACATACGACCACCGTCGATAGAACCGACATCGTAGATAGGGTCAATTTGAGTAGCCTCGCGGTCAAAGACCCACCACTGGACGGTTGTTCCCGTCACCTTAGTCATGTCTGACTCAATGCCGTCTAGAATGGCATCAGTCTCAAAGTTGATGTCAAAGCGGCCGCCAGGGTTTACTCCACGCATCCTTATAGGGTACGGCATTTGAACCTGCTACACTGTGCTTATGAATTTGGTGCAAAAGTCGGTATACCACGGGGGCAAGCTAGCTCCGCTTGTTATCTCAAAGGGCCTGACTTCGGGCACAGGTTTAATGAATCCCTCCATCTTTATAGATGAAGACGGGGACATCATGTGCGTACTTCGCCACGTTAACTACACCCTCTACCACTCTGAGAACACCCAACAATTCCCTAGTCGCTGGGGACCGCTCTCTTACCTGCACCCTGAGAAAGACCAGCGCTTAGCTACAACGAATTACTTATGCCGATTAAACGAACACTTGGTGATGACTGACCACACTCTCATCGACACAAGCCTCTTGGATGTTCCACCTGTCTGGGAGTTTACGGGCGAGGAGGATTGCCGCCTTGTTCAGTGGGAGGGTCACTACTACGTCATCGGAGTTCGTAGAGACACCACAACTCATGGCGAAGGTCGCATGGAGTTATCGGAAGTAGAGCTGGATAAATCTACGTGGACAGCTAAAGAGATTTCCCGACTTCGTATACCAGCTCCAGGTGACAACAACCCGTACTGCGAGAAGAACTGGATGCCTATTCTTGACAAGCCTTATCACTTTATTAAGTGGACATCTCCCACCGAGGTAGTTAGGACTTACCCAGACTTGCCTCCACGCTGTGACCAGATTGTTGTGGCTCAGGGAATCCAACCGCCAGCAGACCAGAGAGGTGGTTCTCAGATTGTTCGCTGGGGCAACATGTACATTGGCGTTGTCCATGAGGTCAACTTGTTTAAGAACTACCTGCAGCAAAAGGATGGCATCTATCGCCACCGCCTATGCGTGTGGGATGACCAGTTCAACTTAGTAGGACTCAGCCCTGAGGCTTTCTCATTCTTAGATGCCCGTATTGAGTTTGCTGCTGGAGCCGCCGTACATAATGGCGACCTGCTTATTAGTTTTGGATTCCAAGACAATGCCGCCTTTGTGCTTCGAACACCAAAGGCTTTGGTAGAGGACATGATTATGGATGCACTCTCATATGGGAATTGAAGCGCTAGTAGTCAAGCTATCCAGCGACCCATTTAATCCTGAGCTGAACTTTGATTGTGCCAAGGAGTACGACAGCCGTGGACAAACAGCCTCGGCAGTTTCCTTTTATCTACGCACGGCAGAGTACGGTCTTGACTCCCACGTTGATTTGGTTTATGAATCTTTGCTTCGAATGTCCATTTGTTTTGAAAACCAGAACGACCGCATCCATTCCGTTAGCAACTGTATCCTTCAAGCCATCACGGTAGACCCTTCTCGAGAAGAGGGCTACTTCCTTATGGCTCGGTTCTACGAGCGCCAAGGTAACTGGCAAGAATGCTATACCTGGGCTTCCATGGGAATGAACGTTGCGTCCCTAATATCTGATAAACCTAACTCGCTGTTGGATTACCCAGGCGTTCTTGGGCTTCAATATGAGATGGCTGTTAGCGGTTGGTGGATTGGCCGCCGTGAAGAGTCTATAGAACTCTTTGAGCTTCTACTGATGAGACCTTTGCCTGATAACTACAGGTCCTCTATTGAAGATAACCTAAAAAGGATTAAAGGATGATTCTATTTGATATAGGAGCTAACCGCGGGGATGCCGTCGTAGCTGGTCTTGAAAAGGGCTATAAGGTTATTGCCGTAGAAGCAGCGCCCAGAGTGTTTAAGCAGTTGGTATGTAACTTTATCTATAACCCCAACGTAGTGCCGTTGCGCTTTGCTGTTTCTGATACAGCTGACCAAGTGATTGAGTTCTACGAAGCAGAAGAAGATGGCCTATCTACAATGAATAAAGATTGGCTAACAGATGAGAGACTGCCGTATGCAGGTAAGCCCTATCGCACAGTTCAAGCTAGAACTATTACGATAGATGACTTGGCGCTAGAGTACGGCAAGCCAGACCTTATTAAGATTGATGTTGAAGGTGCTGAGTGGTCGGTGTTTAAGGGCATGACTAAAAAGTACGGCACGCTTACTTTTGAATGGACAGACGCTACGTTAGACGAGCATCAGAAGCAGATAAAGTACTTAGCTGATTTGGGATATACAGAAGTTGCCCCTCAGTTCATTCTGCAGCATTTGCGGGAGCCATACGAAACACATTGGCATGACATAGCAACATTTAACTTTGCTGAATGGCTTTTAGAGGCAGCGCCTTATTGGGAAGAAGGCGCGTGGAAAGAAGCTAGGTTACGCCCTACCGCAGATGTAGGGATGTGCTGGGTTCGTTAGAGCCCACCAAATACTAAGGTCAGCGCCGAGTAATCTGTAGGGTAAGAGCCTTGAATACCCTGGACGCCTTGCGTACCATTCAAGCCCTGAGTACCAGTTGTGCCCTGTACTTGAATGCCTTGTGTACCTTGTACACCCTGCAATCCTTGAGTACCAAGTAATCCTTGAACGCCTTGGGTTCCTTGAATGCCTTGGCTTCCAATTGTTCCCTGTGTTCCTACAAGACCCTGTGTTCCTGTGGCACCTTGTGTTCCTGTTGTGCCTTGCGAACCTGTAAGTCCTTGTAGACCCGTTAGTCCTTGAGTTCCTGTGGTTCCCTGAGTACCAGTTGTACCTTGTGTTCCTGTTGTACCCTGTGGACCAACAACGCCTTGAATACCGACAGCACCATCAAGGTTGACTGACCAAGTAGCAAATGTTCCTGTACCAACGATGCGGTCGTTCGTAAATGTTAATGAACCAGTAGATGGTGTATAGGATGTAACTGTTCCGTAGACAATATGCGTTGCGTCGTAAGCAACCACAATGTTTTGGCCCGTGGAGTATTGATAATTTTGTGCAATGGTGATTGTTGTTGTTCCACCAGAGGTAAGAGTAAATGAGGTTGTAGAGGACGTGCTGTAGTGGTCACCCGCAACACCTTGCAGACCTTGAGTACCCTGAGGTCCCTGAATACCTTGTAGGCCCTGCGTGCCCTGTGTGCCTTGCGTACCAGTAGTACCTTGTGAACCTACAGCGCCTTGAGTTCCCGTGAAGCCTTGAGTTCCCGTCGTACCTTGGGTACCTGTAGTTCCTTGTGCGCCAGTAAATCCTTGAGTTCCCTGCAGACCCTGTAGACCTTGGATACCCGTAGTTCCTTGTGGGCCCTGAACTCCTTGGTTACCTTGAATGCCTTGCGTACCCTGAGGTCCTTGAACGCCCTGAACACCCTGTGTTCCTTGCGTTCCTGTAAGTCCTTGGGTACCCGTGATTCCTTGGCTTCCCGTAAATCCTTGTGTACCAGTTGCTCCCTGAGTTCCTACCGCACCTTGTGTACCAGTAAGTCCTTGAGTACCAGTAGTTCCCTGGATACCTGTGGTTCCTTGGTTACCTTGTACGCCTTGAATACCTTGAGTACCTTGAACTTGGATACCTTGTGTTCCTTGTACACCCTGGATTCCTTGTACACCCTGAGTTCCTTGGTTGCCCTGAACTCCTTGAGTACCTTGGGTGCCCTGTGCACCAGTAATACCTTGAATGCCGTTAAATCCTTGAGTACCTGTCGTACCCTGCATGCCTATTGTACCTTGGGTACCGTTATTGCCTTGAGTACCTTGAGGACCCTGCAGTCCTTGAATACCCTGAATACCTGAAGCATAAGTAAGAGATGTCCAGTTAGAAGAACCGTTACCAACCTTAAACTTACCTGTATCTGTTTCTAGGCCAAGCTCACCGCTAGCTAAAGTAGGATTTGCAGACGTCCAGTTGGCAGCTGTGTCGCGGCGAAGCTGAATTTGAATAGCCATTAGGTTATTTTATCCTCATCCCGTCGCTGTGCCAGCATTAATAGAAGTAATGCCGCCGTAGTTAGAGGTAGCATTTCCCCCATCAAGGTCAGCTAAAGTTGTACTTGATTGTGCAGTCCAGTTAGTTCCATCAAATGTCTTAATAGCATTTAATGTTGTGCTGTAGTAAGCGTCTCCAGCTTCAGTACCAGCAGGGTCACTAGCTAAAGCTAGCAACCCTATAGGTACAACAAACTTACGAGACATTACTCGCTCCTAGATTAAGCGTGTACTACAACGCGATAAGCGTTTGAAGACGGCGCAACTGCAAAGCTAATTGTTACCGTGTTAGAGGTGGCATAAACCACATCTGTAACAACTTCAGCGTTTGTGGATGAGTCACGGACAGTTACTTTAGCGTCCTGGCTGTTTAAGTTGTGCGTAATAGTGAACGATGTAGTTGAGCCGTCACCGATGGTCACTGAATACTTTTCGACTACCTTAGAGGTATCGACAACAAGCTGTGAGCCTGAAAGAGTAAGACCAGCACCGTAGTTTGCAGCAATAGAAGCACCAGTGATGGTGATACCGTTTCCTGCAGTATATTCACCAGCTGCTGAGAACTGGGTCCATGTAGAGGAGCCAGCAGAGTAAGCGGTGATAATAAAGCCGCGGGTTCCCTGGGTACCCTCTTCTACAAATGCGTATGAACCCTCTTTGAGAGCCGTGTCTGAAGCATTTGTTGACAAGAACAAACCACTACCATTAAAGATATAAATACCGTTTTGAGTAGCGGTGGTTTGATTCTTGACCAATACGCGGTCGTTAGTAGCAAGGGTGACGCCATCAACAGATGTAGTTGTTGATAGAGTAGCGATGTTGGCTGTTGAAGCCGCACGAACAGAACCAAGAACAAACAGTCCTTGTGCTGTTGCGTCTACGTAAGACTTTGTTGCAATAACAGATGTATCAACAGCAAGAGTACCTGTTGTTAGGGTAAGACCTGAACCAACTGCGGTGATACCAGCGTTGACACCCTGAATACCCTGTAAGCCCTGTACGCCCTGAGTACCTTGAATGCCTTGGATACCCTGTGTACCTTGGGTTCCTGTAGTACCTTGCGCACCAGTGATGCCTTGGATACCTTGAAGACCTTGTGTACCCTGTGTTCCCTGAACACCCTGGGTGCCCTGAGTTCCTTGCAAACCAGTTGTACCCTGTACACCCTGAGTACCCTGAGTACCTTGGATACCAGTGGTTCCCTGAACACCTTGAGTACCTTGAGTACCTTGCACACCTTGAGTACCTTGAGGTCCCTGGATGCCCTGGGTGCCTTGAATTCCCTGTGTGCCTTGTACGCCTTGTGTTCCCTGCGTACCTTGAGCACCCGCAGATGCGTTAAGCCATGCGGTGCCATTCCATGTGCGTAGATATCCAAGTGCCGTGTCAAAGTAAATTTGACCAGCTACTGGACTTGATGGTGCCGTTGCCAAATTTTGAATGGCAGCGTTCTGCAGCTCGAGCTGCGTTAAGTTAATCGGGGTTAGGAACTTACGTGCCATGTATTTGCCTCCTCAGGCCTTAAGATAGGTAAGCGTCTCCGCTAAAAGCTGACGAAAATGAGACCGTGAGTGAGTTTGTATTAGTGTACGTGATTTCGCCTTCAACTATGGTACCAGCAGAATCTTGAACTGTAACGTTAGGGTTATACCCTAAATTGTGGATTATTGTCCAGCTAGATGATGAGGTGGCTTGGTGATAATGGTAAGACAGGTTGCCAGCAACCCCAGAGGTTCCCTGAAGGCCTTGAGGGCCTTGAAGTCCGAGTGGCCCCTGTACGCCTTGTAGGCCTCGGGCTCCACCCTGCTCGGGGGTGACGTGAACAACAATCGGGGTTTGTGGGGTTACCGTAACCCCGCATACGCAGGGGTGGCAGTTACAAGATGAACAGTTAGTAGTCAAGGTCTACCAACTTCCGTCCATCGCTCCAGATGAGTCTGTGACTCCTTGGGTCGTAAACACTTGACCCTTAATGTAGGTCTGAGCATAGGTTGAGTCAGTAGTGCTGGTAGCTCGAAGGTCCCAGAATCCACGTGGTGGAAGATAAGCGGTGTTAGCAACTTCAAGTGATAGTTGGATAGTACTCAAACTACTAGATGCAGAGACGACGGTAACTTCAAAGTTAGCGTAAATAGAAGGTGCGTTTGGATATGTGCGAATCTGTGCCGCAAACTCCAAGCCCGTGATATCAAAGGGGAAGTCAAATGTAGCTGAGTAGCTGTTGCCCTGATAGAGGACAATGTCGTAGGTCTGAGCATACGACGGAAATGTGTTGCGACCAGTAAGGTCGTTTTGAATATAGACGCGCTCTGGGATACGAGAATCGTCCACCTCTTGGCCCATGTAGATTGGCACGTACTTGTTGGTAGTACGGGATGTACGGATGAGTGTGCCCATCTCAATTCGCCAAAGGCCGATGTTAAGTTGCGAGCAAAGCATACGATATTGGTTCCAACGCTCAGCAATGATTTCAGTAATCTGGCGATAGCGCTGTGCACGTGGGATGGTTACGCCGTCTGGGGCAGAGATATCAATATCAAAAGAAGCGTCAGTAGCCAGCGCCCACAGGCCTTCGATAGAGGCAAGGATGGCAACTGGGTATTCTTCTACAGCTGAAATGCTGGCAAGAGTTACGGCAGAGCCAAAAGAATCTGTGCGGTTGTATGTGTGCTGGTTTACAGCGTCGTTAATGAACTCAGTAAGTTCAGAATCTAGGAAGTAGCGGTCAACCATGCCTGTGACCACAATAGCTGCGCTAGTGGCTGGAGCGGTGACAAAGGTAAGGATGCCTGTGCTCTGCTCAATCGTGTAGCCAGATGGGTAGGCTATAGGAGAACCTGCGACAGTAACAAGAAGGTTAGTAAGTTCAACAGGCTTATAGTCAGTCTCAAATACTTTAGTTGCGCCGTCGCCTGTGGCCTTAAAGGTGAATTGCTTCTGAGCGTCACCTAGCTCTAGTCGAACTCTAGAGAGCAAATCAGACAGAACAGCCACATGAACTCCCTACATAAGACGCCTACACAATGATGGCGTTAATCCTTTAAAAAATCAGCGCAAACGAAAAAGCGGACTCCGCAGAGCCCGCTCAATCGCCTAAGGTTTGCCTTAGATAACGCCTGCTAGATAACCTTTTTCTTTAAGGTGCTCTGCAACATGCTTGGTAACCTTGTACTTCTGTCCAGCCTTGAAGCTATAGTTGTTACCCTTACCAAGAGTCATATTCTCAATGTTCTCTACGGTGCGGATTTCAACCATCTCATCATCAGCCTTACCGACTGTGGTTACATTGTCGACAATTACTGTTGGGCGGTTAGGGACAGTAGCATCGATTACTTCATCAAGTTGGGCGCTTGCCTTGGCTGTGGCCAATGACATTTCGCCAGCGCGTTGATTCTGCTCTTCGGCAAACTGTTCAGCGAGAGCTTCTCTCGTACGTCCAGTTACATCTGTGGGCTTTGCTTTTGCCATAATAGTGTTCTCCAATTTAATGACTCGGTTAAAAGCTTAGGGTTCCTAACCCTAAGTAGTTTATCGCGGCCTTTAGGGTCTCGATATCGTCCTTGGCACAGCCAAGAACTTGGTTACAGCCCCTGCAAAGAAGTCCTCTTATACATTTGCCACAAGACTTTTGCTGTTCGTTACAGCAGCTATGGTCGTGGTCTATATGGGGCGAGGATACCTCATCCCAGAACTTACCTTTGCATATGGCGCACTTGCTATCTTGCATCTCAAGTAATGAATCAAACTGCTCTACGGTTATGCCGTAGCGCTTTACGTTCTGCACTTTACCGTTTAAGCGCTCGCACGCTCTACAATGTCTAGCAACTTTGCCATTAGGCTTTCTATATGTAATTGTGTTCTCTTCATCGTAAGGGTGGCCCTTAGGGCACTCAGTCTTAGAGGAGTTATTGACTCCTCTTCCAACTCTCGGTTCATTTTTTCTGCGGTTCCTCATTCGCTCTAAGCGACAGGTTCTGCAGTGTGTGTAACCGCTTTTATCTATGTAAGAGTTTTCTTCTGTGTACTTGTGTCCTTGCGGGCACTTTTCTTTTACTGCCATGTGTAAGACCTCCTAGTAGGGGTTTACCTACTAGGAGAATCTTATCACGGATTACTTAGTTTGTTTCGGCAATTACGACGCTTTGGTCAGTAATCAATCCAAGACCGAAGATTGAGTACCAAGCAAGTGCGTGCTCACGACCGAAGTCCAAGATACCGCCATCGCGGAGCTCGACTGGGAGTGAGATAGCGTGACCGAATGCGTTATCTCCAATGAAGATAGCTGAATAGCGGTCAGAACCACCGTTACCTGTTAGGGTGTTAGGAGTTGTGTAGCCTCCACCAGGTGTGATAACTGGGTTAGCAACTGTTGAATCAGCTGAGTAGCCAGAACCAGCACCACCAGGAACGTGGAGAACCTGGGTTGTTTCGATGAATACAACGTCGTACAAACGACCGATTTCACCGAGCATGAAGTTTCCTGGAGCAGCGTACTTGGTAACTTCGATGAACTCAGGGTTGTCGCGAAGTGTACGGCTCTGGTGTGGGTGAACGAAGCAGACGTAGGTCTCGCCCAACCGAGGGATGTTCTTGGTGCTCAAGGTCTCAACAACGTCCTTGACAACGTGTGGTGTCAAGTATGAAGAGCCTGTCATTGAAGCACGAGAAGTAGCGAATGTGCCGTAGCCGTACCAGTTGTTAACAGCTGATGAGACTGAAGAGCGGTCTTCGCCGTAAAGGGTAGAAGAAGCTGCGTACAAGGTATCGCGTGACAATTGGTCAAGGTAGATAGCCATGTTGCGGCCGAGAAGACGTGAAGCAGAAGCCATAACGTCATCGAATGAAGCGTTAAGCAAGAGCTCTGAAACTGCAAGAGCATAACCATGCTCAGTTACAGTGATTGAGAACTGCTGTGCGGTCAACGCGTTGGTCTGCATACGAACACCTTCGACGAGCGGTGAGGCAAAGCCGAGGTTGTTGTAACGCATGAAGTTGATTTGAAGACCAGGTGCAACACCGAGTTCGGTCTTCTTTACTGCAAATTGCTCAAAGCGAAGGATTGGCATAGCTTGGAACAAGATTTCCTTGGACCAAATCTGCTGAATCGCTTGGGTGAGTTGGGTGTTTGTACCCGAGTAAGCGGTAGGTGACGCGGCAAGATTGCCAGTACCTGTAATACCTGATGCCATTAGATATGACTCCTATTTAGATAGTTGGATGGAATTTAGGTTTAACCGAACAATCCCGACGATTTGCCTTGAGCCTTATCGCTCAGTAGGCGGCTTCTGTATTTTGCGTATTCGTTCATAGGCATGGCCGCGATTTCATCGGCCGTGAACTGACGTTGCTCCGAATTAGTTTCCAGTGGTCCAGCGGGCGGCAAGGTTGCCCTTGTCCCTGTCATGTCTCTGCGAGCTGCTGTCATAGCCTGCTGTGCAGATTCAAGAATTTTTGCGGAGCGCTCTTGCAAACCAGCAATGCTGGAGTCGAGCTCTTCGCGGGTATTTCCGCTAACTAGGTCTAACAGTTCTGGGATGATGTTGTCCCGTTCCTGGTCAAGTCGCTGTTGGCGGTAAGCTTGCAAATCAGCAAAAGCTTTTTCTTGTTCCAGAAGAGCGATGGCGCGTTCGCGTTCTTGACGCTCACGCTCCAACTGTTCTTTCCACTCTTGCTCTTTGAGCTTGAGTAGGTCTTTAGCGCTAAGTTCATCTTCTTGCTGCGCCTTAGTCTTAGCTAAGTTCTCAGCTTCTTGTTGAGCCTTGCGTGCGGCCTTCTCTTCTCGTTCCTTCTTGAGCTCTGAGACTTCCGCCTTTAAGCTTTCAAGTTCAGGATAGAGCTTGTTCTTTTCCTGTGCACGGACTTTGGCCAAGTCTTCTTCAGTGTAAAACTTATTTGACTTGGTAGTAGGTGCTTGCTCCGTAGTATTAACAGTAGGTGCGTCAACACCAGTTACGTTTACTACTGGAACGGTATTGGCTTCAGATGCAAACGCATCAGCCATTACTTCTGCTGTTTCTGACATAGTTATGTCCTTATCCTCTGGGTCGTTTTCCAAGTAGGCCTAAGCCTGTATCACATATGACCAAACGTTGTTTGTATGTTTAATTTTGCCCTACGTAGGAAGAAATACAGCCTAAACTGCTTTACTTCTCGTAGTCTTGCGGAACTCTCCGTTGAGGGATTTTGGTTCCGTAAGCTTCGGTAACTAGGCGGTTACGTACCGCGCTCTCGCCTAGAGCATTCAACTGAGCCGCTTCATCTGCTAGAGGTGTAGGACCAGCAGGTGGTACAGCTGGCTGACCCTCAGGGCCAGTAGGCAAAGGTTCTGCCATACCACCCTCAGCGCCAGGCAACATACCTGTCAGTGATGCGATTTCGTTAGCAATCTCAGTCTGGAGAAGCTTCAAGGCGCCATCGGCCTTAGCGTCATCCATGAGCTCTTGACGGATTTCCGTGAGCTTCTCAGCAGGGAACTCTTCTCCCAAAAGGCGTAAGGCGCCTTCCTTGGACTCTAAGCCAAGAGACATCTTGGTTTGAATCTCGTTCAAGATAATCAACTTATCCAGTGGGAGGGGTGGTGGGAAGTGTACGTAAGAGCGGAAAGTAATAGGGTCATCAAAATCAAGCTGTGCAAGCTGACCTGGCTTTAAAGGGGTCGTGCTGGAGTTAGGGTCCCAAGTAAAGGCCTCTGGTTCCTTAACAGCAAGGTTAAGTAGAACTAGCTCATTGACACGCTCAAGGCCGTGCGCGTATTGAATAATCTTTTGGTGGTAACGAGCCATAAGTGGTTGGAACTGAATGCTCAAAGCAACGCCAGAAGTGTTGGAAATAGGTTGTGCTTGACCAAGGGCAGTCTCTGGAACACCTGTCATTTCGTGCATAGACTTCTTGAGCATTGCCATGAAGTCCATAGCACCTCTAAGGCCCTGTGCGCCGCCTTCAAGGTTTTCTACCTTCGCGTCCTTAGGTAGACCACCCCACACCTTGTTAGCGCCTTTTTCTAGCTGCGACGCCTTAGCACCGATAATAACTGTGACTGGCGCTGCATGGTAGTTGACGATGTCGGCAATATCCGTAGCCGTCTCATTGTACGTACGGTTAATAGAGATAATTTGGTCGCAATCCGAAAGGCCCCACGGAGAGCCAGAGATACGAATGTTAGGAATATGAATAATGGGAATAACTCCCAGCGGGTTCGGCCGTGAGTCGATGAGTTCGTCATTGATGTATTCCTCGATGGTGTCGTCTGTCAGGATTTCAGTATATGTAAAGACCTGACGAGTTCCTTCTAACGATGTGCCCCAGAAACGATACTTGAGCTTAAAGCGGATGAGGCGCTCGCGGTCATGTGGATGAAACTCAGGAAATGCAAAAGAAGCGTTGAGTGGAAGAATACGTACGCGGCCTGGGTGTGCGCGGCCTACAGTGTCTACATAGGCTTCTTCGTAAGCTACCTTGATAAAGCAGTCGCCAGATACGGCGCCTTGCTGGCCAAGCTCCCAAAGGACGGTAGCCTTGTTGTTATCTACTTCCCAGACGCGCTCAAGAAGGTCAGGGACGATAGCTTCTGTTTCCTTAGGCGAGCGGAAGTTAACGCCCTTGCCAAAGGTGAAGTTAATAATAAAGTCAGTAATAGCTCGGAAGTAGTTCATTACCATCTGAGCTTCGCCAGTCTGGCGGCGGTAAGAGTAGTGGTGGCCTAGGTACATTGCCCAGTTCAGCGAATAGCGGTTAAGGCGAGGGCCGTGTACTTCAAATTCTTCGTCCGCTAGTTCTACAAGTCCCAGCGGGGAAATCGAGATTGTTAGGTCAGAGGAGGCTGCCCGATAACTCGGTGGCGAGAAATCAATAGAGCTCACCGACACATCCTCTCAATAAATCTATTTGTCGACATAGTGTAACACAAAGCTAGTTATTATCTAAAACGCTCGCCGCGGATAAGGTTCTTGCCTACAGGCTTGGTAACCTTCTTCTTCTGGGCTTCCTCTATCTTCTTTTTCTTCTCAGCTACGTAGTCGCGCATCTTAGGGTCGACGTCTTTTTCAGATTGCACGAACTTGCCGCCTAGCTGCGTATAACGGGCGTGAACCCAGTGTGCAGCGGCTGGTGAGGGGTAGACGCGGAACTTAGAGCGTGCCTGAGTCGTAAGCATGTTCCACAGCTTGGGATTTGCTGGTACTTGCTTTGGAGTTTCCTTAGCTTCTTGCCCTTGAATTAGTGCCATATCACCCTCGTAGACCTGTACCCCCGCAGGAGGTGGAATGAGCGGGGGTCAGGAGCTTGTTAGTAATTAGTCGTTTACTACTGCTGGGTTAAGGCGGTACTGGTGTGCACCATTACGCATAACCTCTTCGATGCGGTTATCGCCATGGTCAGCGAATGCACCATTTGAGAACTCCTGAAGTGTGTTAGGAGCTTCGACCCATGCAGCTGAACCGACGTGAGCACGCTCACGCATTGTCTCTTCTGGGTACTTCTCGAATACGTTAGCGTTGCGGTTTGGACGTCCAGCGGCTGCAATGTAGCCCTGGCCAGCGCCCTTTGAGAATTCGTTTGGAACGTCTGTATCAGTAGCAAGACCTTCTTCAAAGCGAAGTGGGCCACGTTGTCCTGGGAGAGCTGGCGACATCTTACGGTCGTAGACGATTGGCGCAGTCTCTGGGAACTTTGGGTCTGGTGCGATTGTCATATATGACTCCTTGAAATATGGGTTTGAGGACCTCAGTTAAAAGTGTGCTACAGAAAGGTCTTGGCGTAAGGCTAAACGCGCTTATCTTGAGAAGAAGAGGTTTGAGGTCACCTCTACGTTTGGCATAGCCAAGTCCATAGTTAGCGCAGTTGCAATAGCCAGCGAGTCCGCAAAGTCGTCGTGGGCATGGGCTTCATCTGGAGCAGCGGCTGAGAAGTTAGGTCCGTTGAACTTCACCTCTAGGTCAGTCATCTGCTGATAGAAACGCTTCCACGTACGCAGGCGGCGTGTTTTTGCATGGGCAGGCCAACCTACTAAGCGTCGGTCAATAAGCTGCTTGAGGTGCTTCCAACGCTTGGACTGCTCCTGCTGGGAGCTTCCAACAGAATGAACCTCGGCGCGGGGTAGCAGGATTTTAAGGCGCTGAGCAACAGCGTCGCCCACACCGTTTGCATCTACACCTACTGCTAGTACGTCGTAGTTGCTGAGGAAGTTAACAATCTGGAAGTACTGGTCTTCCCAGTCATCGCCTTGGATTTCCAACCAGTTAAGAATACGGTGGTCATATAAGCCGAACTCATCAGGCCTATCCCAGTCAACCCAAACAACGGTGACTACCGTGCTGTCCATCTTGCGGGCTGGGTCAACACCCACAACCACGGGCGAGCGGTGCCACGCCTTAACAATCTCTTGTGAAGTATCCCCTAGCTCATCCATAATGGTTGAGGTAACGAACATACCTCTTTCCAACAGCCACTTGCCGCAGTACGACATTTGGAACTCATCAGAGTCTTCACCGATACGTAGCATCTCGCGCTTAATGAACTTAGCGTAGTTAGGGTTGCACTTGGCAACATCACGCCAATCCCACTCAAAGTGATTCTGGCGAGAAGAGCGAGCAGTCTGGCGTCTCTTATTCAGCTGGATTGAACGGTAAAAATTATTCTTGCTAGTAGTTGGCGTGCCAGTCTTGACCATTGTTCCAGAATAATAAGCAAGCATAGGACTAATGGATTTGCTAACCACAAAGTCATCCGCTTCTTGGCACTCATCAATAACAATAAGATGGAAAGACTTAGATTCAATCTTGGCCCTCGGGTTTGCTGTCATCATGGTGAGCGTAGAGCCAGACTTCTTGAGCTTAATCTGACGTGTGACACCCGCCACTTTACTAATGGAGTCATCAATCTCTGCATCGGCAAGGATTTCGTTAGCCGTCTCAGATGTGAGGCGGTTCACAGCTCTGCCGAACAGGGTTTCTACCTGTCCTTCGACAGGGGCAAACATACCAATCCAGATGCCGTCTTTGTACTTTCCCAGTAGGTCAGGAAATAGTTGGGCTAGGCGTGGTAGGAGAATCATAAGGGTAACAACCGTGTTAGCGATAGTCTCAGACTTACCCGACTGACGGGCTGCTAGGGCTGTGATTTCTTCGCCGTCATTAATAATAACCGACTCAATAATACGTCGGGCCAGCGGTACTTGATAGGGGTGAAGGTCGTGCCCAACAAACTGGGCCATAAACTTCATGATGCGGTCAATGAGGGTCTTGACGAATTCTTTAGAGAGCTCGTCTAGCTCTTCTTCTTCGTCCTGCTCTTCAACGGCGAGGTCGTCCTCATCCTCGAGGAACTCCTCTTCGTCAATAAATTCTTGTTCGCTCATGTTGTCCGATTCAGTAGCTGATTAAAGAAAGTCTAGAGCAAACAAAGAAGCCTGGGCTGTTAAACCCAGGCTCTAAGTACCTGATGGGAGAGATGGAAACGAGGTGCTATAAGTATAGAGCAAATGTCGACAAATTGCTAATCGGGTAGTTAGTATCCGTTGCGTTGTGCGATAGCTTCGATGACTGCGTGAACGGCCTCTGCGCCAGTGCGTGCCTCTAGAAGAAGTTCAGGGCTACCCGTGCGCTCGTATGCGATAAGGGTACGGCCTAGTTCGTTGATTGCCTGCTCTCCCCAGCGGGTAAGTTCGGCTGTAGGGATGCGTTGTACACGCTTGGCAATCCTAGGGCTAAAGGGTTTATCCCAATGCTTGTTGCGCTTAAAGTTCATTAATGACCCAATCGCCTGAATACTCTGCTTGAGGGGATTCCCACTCCTCAATCTCGGAGAGTTCAACTTGGTGTATATGGGACTTGATGGCATTCGTTAGTGCTTCCTCTTCAGGCAGGGCTTCAGTAAACCAGCCAATCGCATATCCTGGACGGGTAAATGGTACACGAAAAACTAGGCAGGTTCCCTTGCGGTAGGGCTCTTCAATTTCTTGGCTCCAGCCTTTTTCTACAAAGGGCCAGAAACGGCGATGGCCGTACTTAACTGTTGTTACGTATAGTGGTCCGATTAATGAGTGCATCTGTTAGTACACGCCTCCCTGGCCTCTAAGTCGGTAGCGTACGCCCTTACCGCCCAGCTTGGTGCTCTGCTTACCCTTCAGCGCTTGCTGTTGGCGACGGCTTCGCTCTAGGTTTGCAGTTAGAGCGGCACGGCGACGAGGAGACATAGTGCTCAGGTCTACAGGGCCCATGTCATAGATGCCTGCGTCAAATCCGTTTTCATGAAGGAACTTGCCCTTGGATGTTGCGCTTTTAAAACCGTTCCACGTCTCTGGGTCTACCCCAGCGTAGTACCAATAGGTAGTGTCATTAAAAACCACGTACATGGTTTGCTCTTTGGAGTCGTATGCAGCGCGAAGTGTGCGTGGACGAGCAGGATTAGTTGTTGAGGTTTGGATAAAGTGAAGGTCGCTTGGGAGCTCTTGCCCTACTTGGGATTCTGTTTGCTCAACCGTATCAATGGCCTCGAATTCGCGGTCAATGGCGCTTTCAACACCCATGCCCCGTTGCAGGGCGGCAGCTTCATCGTTACTAATAAAGTCAGCCATTATTCCTCGCAAACGTGGTTTTCGGTCTCAGTCTCCAGTACTCGCTCGTAGCAGGTTCCACAGCGAAGCCACTTAGGTGGCTTGAAGTTATTCTGAGCAGTTGCTCCAGCTTCAAACTCTAAACCATCAGGGTTGAGGGCTGGTGCGTAATTGTCGACAATTTCAGGTTCATCAAATAGCTCGGGTGGAAAAGGTCCACGTGGCGAGACGATGCGGTTAGGTATCGGGTGTACCTGTACGGCGTTATGCCGTGTAAGGCGCATTACTCAGCCTTAGGTTCTGAAGCCTTTGGTTTTGCTGGTGCAGCTTTTTCTGGAAGGCGAAGTTGCCCTGCATCGGCTCGCTTCTGCAAGTGCTTAGGAAGACAGATGGCGCAATAGTAGACAGGGTTGGCGCCTGGGTTATTGAGGTAGTAGACAGCTTCACGGCTGCAGTTAGCACACTTCATTTAGTACTCCTTGGTTTGAATGTTCAGTATAGCAAAAAAGGGGGCCGAAGCCCCCTTCTTCACTTAATGACTTACTTAGCTGCGTCTACAGCTGCCTTAGCAACAGCCTTCTGAGCGTCCGCTACTGCTGCGGTAGCAACAGAGGTCAACGCTGAGGTTGTTACTGAATCAAGATGCTCCTGCTTAGCAAGGTCTGTTACAACACCCTTAGGGTTGAACTTAGCCAACAATGGACCAACAACGCCAACTACTGCCGCCCAAAGGACGTGCTTGATGTGGTGGTTGCCTGTCTGCCAGATTGCTACAGCTGATGCTGCGGTTGCGTAAACATAGTGCTCAACAAGAGCCTTTTCTGAACGTGTGATTTTCATGTCTTACTGCTCGCTTTCGATGTTGTTAGCGTACGGGGTCACAATATGTGACTCTGACTCTACGTCGGGTCGTGACGTAGGGTTATGCGGTACGGCTCCCCCTGTTAGGGCAGCTAATGCTACCTCTGTTAGATGGCTGGGGTCAACTGAGAAATTGCTAGCTTTCCATGCGGCGAGTCCCGCTACGCCAGCTAGACCTACGGCCTTAGGGTCGCTTACGGGGAACTTGAATGGCACTGTGCACCTCTTTGATTAGATGAAGGGCCTCTTCGACACGCTTGTGGGTTTGCCCATCAAGGTTGAGGTCCTTTTCAATTATAGCCCTGTCTTCGTCGCCTGAACGGTTAGTAGCGTTCAATAACAAGCCAGATAGGAGGATAGACTCCAATGAGACGATAAGGGTAAGAAGGTTAAATGGATACGGGTCAAAAACGGCAAAGGTCATCCACGCAGTCCAAAAGACCATGTGGAAGATAAGGAACCACGGTGAGCCAAAAGCTGTTGCGGCCCAGTCCGACATTCTTTGAAAATACTTCATTAAGCTCCTGCTTCCTTAATCATTGAGGCATAGGTAGCGGCGTCTAATCCCTTAGAGGATTTGAGCGCTGGGAATTTTTTCTGGTAAACGGGTACCAACGCCAAGTCCTCTGTAGTTAGTGTCCCTTTGACTAGATTGCTTGGGAGCAGCCCAGCCTTTTCTAAAGCTGTCTCTACTATCAACGCCGCCTGAGTCTTGAGCCCAGCCTTAAACGCTGAGGTGCCAGGGAACGGCGGTGCAACTAATACTGTGGTTGTTTTAACTGTAGTCGCTGTAGTGGTGTGAGTTGCAATCGCCGCCCCCCCACCGCCAAGAGCTGTTACGGCGGCTACACCAGTCGCTAATGGCTTGCTGTTAGCGGTCTTGGAGATAGCGGGTTTTGAGCCCTCTTCGTACGCTGGGCGAACAATTGCAAGGACAAAAAGGTATGGGCGATGGCGTAGATAAACACCATGACCATCAGCCTGTGGAGAGTTAGCTGTGTAGTGGTCAGGAGTGGTGTTGCCACCAATTGTTGTGATGCCATCTTTAGAGGCGGCTACTACTAGCTCAACATGGTCAGGAATAGAGTTTCCAGAAAAGCTGTAAAAGACTATATCTCCAGGAAGTGCGGAGTACTTATCCACAACCTGCTTGTTCTTCTGGAACCAGGTCAGACCAGCTGGGCAGTAAGAGAAGCCTTTAGGTGTTTGAGCAGCTACAAGATGAGAAGCGTTAGCCTGTGCAAAGCACCATGAGATGAACATGGCACACCACGGCTCGTTAGAAATGCCGTACCAGTCGCCGTAAGGGTTCTTGTCGGTAGCTCCGCCATAGAAGTTAACTTGCTTCTGTGCAATGTTGATGATGTCTACGCCAGCTGTCATTTGTCTAGCTCCTTATTCGTTACCACTTCAGCAGCAGCCGCTGTTCCTACCTTTCTGTAACGAAAGGTTTCCCACAGGGGCGCTGGGATTTCATGGATGCCGTAGCGTGTACGGTGATGTGCTTCGCAGAGCACTTCTAGGTTTCCTGGGCTTTCAATCCAAGCTTGGAACTCATCGTCGTTAGCAAAGTGAACGCCAAAGGCCTCTTCCACCCTTGCTGGGTCCATGTTGTTTACCTGAGAAAACTCAATGTGGCTGTGGTGAAGCTCTGGGCCTCCTGAGCAGAAGTCGTCGTTGATGATGCACTTCCACAGACCAGCCGCCTTGATGCGAGCCTTTGCCTGATTGAATAGGTGGTAGTGAGGGTCAGATTCCCGTGGCTCGTGGGCAGGTACGGAGACAGCGAGGTGAAGGTTCAGTGCATTCTTGTGAGCGTCGGTCACTGGTAGATTAACCTTTCCGCTAAGTCTCCTGGGGTTACAAGATTGTCTGGCTTGTTTACCAATCCAATACCTGCCCTGTCGTAGGTGAGGGCAACTAGCTCTGAGCATATGACCCCATAACGCATAGCGGCACGCTCCATCAAGGATGTGTTCGCCAATACCTTGAGCCCCAAGATACGAAGAGCTAGGACAAAGATGTCAAAAAAGCCGTAGGGACGACCAACAAGATTGACCGCAGCCTCTACGATGGTTTCACGCTGCTTGGTGGTCAGCTTTTCGTGCTGGTTCCATGCAATCAGCGGGTACTTAGAGACTGGACTGATAGCTACTCCAGTAGGGTTGGCTTCTACAATCAGGTGCTCATCGATGCAGATGAAGGCGTGGTTCCAGCGGCTCATCGTGCCTAAGCGGATGAGCTTGCCAAAGAAGCCTGTAGTCTTGACGACGCCGTAATCGCCTGGGCGTGGAGTGTATGTCATTTGTTCTCTTCTACGTATTGGTCAAAGCGACCTTCTAGACGAGCGTAGTCAACTTTGATATCCGTGATGTCTTGGCGCAAGTCATCTTGCGTAGCATCTAACTTCTGAAGGATAGGAAGGACTTGCAGCTTAACGATGTCACTCAATGAGCTGCCGTGATTAGGACGAAGCTCTGCTAAGTAATGTTTGATGACCCAGCGACCAGAACCAATAAATGCGCCAAGTACTACGACGCCAGATGCCGATGCTGCAAGAAGATTAGATGTAGACATTGATGACCTATCTGGGATTGTGGATATCGCTGTGGATAACTACTAATTGTCCAAATATAAGAGCCCAGAAGGTGCAATACATGTAATTTTTACACATATTGGTGTACTTTTCTCTGTAAACACCGCTGTTGAACTTGACACGCTCTGTAACTCTAGTGTTCCATAGAGTATGAGGGAGTCAGCAATGACTCTCTTTCGTGTTCTACTGAGAGGAGCAGAAATGCTTAATATCAGAATTAACCTAACGGTAAATGTTCGTAAGTTGACCGCAGTACTAGGAGCTATGTGTTTCGTATGGAGTCAACTGTTGACCCCAGCACATGCTCTGCCTGTACTTGCACCTCAAGAGAGGACTGTAACAGTCGCTCTTCAGTACTTGAATGTATCTACGACCAAGTCCGCAGCGCAGAAAGCGCTCGCTAGCCCCTACGTCAAGTACTTTGACCCCGAGACCATTGCATTCCTCACGGAGTACGCCAATGGCCAATCGATGAAGGAATGGAAGTGCCTCGACCAGCTATGGTCCGCGGAGAGCCACTTCAACCCTAAGGCCCTGAACATGAGCTCCAAGGCTTTTGGCCTAGCTCAGTTCCTGCCTACTACATGGACCAATTACAAAATCAAGAAGACCAGCGTGGCTGTAGTCCAAGTTCAATATGGTCTTCACTACATCAAGGTTCGTTACGGTACAGCTTGTAATGCCTGGGCTTTTCATCAAAAGAATGGATGGTATTGACCTAGAAAGCAAAAAGCCCCAGCCGATTGGCTGGGGCTTTTTTGTTCTCTAATTAGAGAGTATAGGTATAGGTACCAGCTGCAACTCCTGGGTTTTCACCAGTAGGCAACTTGTAAACAACCAAGTTAACTGCAGTTCCCAAGGTCTGGCTTCCTGTTACAGACTGGCTGTAAACAGTTCCAACGTTGAGTGCTGTTGCACCTGAGGTTGTGTAGGTAACAGTTCCTACGTTCAATGAAGCTACGCCAATCTGACGGATAGCTTCCTTGATGGTCAAGCCAGTAACAGTTGGAGTAGAAGTTGTTGAAGCAGATGCTGCAACAGTCACTACTGCAAGGCCACGAATAGCGCCTGAGACGGTGCTGCTAAGAGAAGCAGCGGTGCCATCTACAGTAGAGTTGGTTACTGTGAACTGTGTTGGGGTCGCAGATGCAATCGTAACAGAGCTGAGGTTGTACGCTGATGCCGTTGTGTAGGTAGGGGCGTAGATAGCGGTTGCGATTGGCTGGTTTGAGCCAGCAAGTACGTAGTTGTACAGACCTGAGATTGATACAGTCTGGCCAGTAGAGAAGTTGTTATGTGCTGTGTAGGTTACGGTTGTGCCGTCTCCTGAAGCAGCGGTAACTACAGCTGACAAAGTGTAGGCAGGGTTGAAGCCTGTGGTCTTGTTTGCCGCGTTTAGAGGGAATGCCTCGTATCCGTTAAGGATATTTACGGTGTTGTCATTGGGGACAGTGTAGGAACCAGCCTGGCCAACAGTGACTGTTGGTTGGGTTTCGGTGAGGACGTTTGACGTAAAGTCAGTGGTTGTTCCCCAACCGTAGTCTGCGCCAATACCGTCAAGAAGCTCAGCGTAAGCCTCGGCAAGACCTGAAGCGCCTGAAACAGCGCGGTCAGTTGTTGCGTTGGTGATGGTGAATGCTGAGGTGGTTGCAGATGCAACAGCGCCTGTGAGGTTGAAAGCAGATGCGTAAGCACCAGTAGCTGTTGAGGTAGAGCCTGTAGCAGCTGATGTTACGGTGAAGTTTGTGTTAGTTACAACAGCCAAGATGGTCTTGGTGCCGTTAAATCCTGCAGCTGAAGCGCCTGAGATAACTATGGTCTGTCCTGCTGAAAGACCAACTGTTGAAGATGTTGCGTAAGTCACAACACCAGCAGATGCAGTAATGCCTGTGATAGCAACTGAGCCTAGGAGACCAGAAACGGTTACGCTCTGACCAGCAACGAACTCGTTAGCTGCGGTGTAAGTGATTGTGCCAGCTGAAGCTGAAGCAGCGGTTACTGTTGCAGAGATAAGGTCTCCACCAAAAGTACCTGAGGTTCCGCCTGTGGCGTTGTATGAAATTGATGAACCTGAACGGTCATCGTTTGTCTGTGGAGGCAAGTTGCCCCAGACGAAGTCTACAGCAACGTTGCCCGAAGGAGCTTGCTTGTAGCCAGAGTCTCTTACTGTCATTGTTTTCCTCTCGCGAAGGGATTGAAGGGGGGTAGACGAAGCCCCCTAGGGAGCGAGACGAAGTAGTAGACCTAGTGAGTCAATTCTAAGGCCCTAGGTGTTCCCTAGAGCCTCAAAGTCGTCGCGGTAGTTAGGCGTTTTCCCCAGATTGAGCGCGAGCAAATGCGTCCCAGTACATGTTGTAGTACTTAGCGTTCAAGTCAAATCGCTTGACGTGGGTAGCAATTGCGCCAGTATGAGCGTAGACAGGAATGCCTGCGGCCTTGACCTTGCGGAAGAAGACTATGTCCTCGCTCACGTACTCATCGCCCTTGCCCTCTTTCTCGCCAAAGAAGGAGTCATTAGGGAACTTGTCACGAAGCTTCTCGACTACTGAACGGTGCATAAGTACAAGCCCCATGCCAGCGCTGTCAATCTCAATAAGCTCGTTATTAGGTAGCGGGTGTACGTGCTGCATCTGATACTCAGAGCGGTCGTGGAAAAGGGCTGGAAGGGGGTAATCCAGCGTTCCCTCAGTCTGCTTGGAGATGAAGTAGACTCCAGAGACAATAGGCCGTATAACGGGGTTTGCGGCTTCCCAGAGGGTCTTGAGGATTTCAGCGGTTAGGCAGATATCGCTATCCACCCAGAGGAGCCAATCGCTCGTATTGGCGTCATACCAGCCGTCGATAAGTACTTGGCGTTGGCGCCCAATCTGATTGCCCTGAACGCGCACAGCCTGCTTAACGCTAAAGCCCGCAACTTCAGGTAGGCGTAGGATGGTGTAAACCAAGCCCTGTGTAAACTTGCCGTCTGTAGTGCCGCCATCGCACCAGCCGATAGTGAGTGAGTCCTTTTTAGATGCCATTACTTGTAGTCCTTTGGTTGACGGAATTTATTTTTATATGAGTCAAAGAATGATGTACGTAGCTTAATAGTAGTCTTGTTCTGCGCCTGCCACTCTTCCTGAGAGCCAATGGTCATGTTCCACTCTTCACGCTTAAACGGAATGACTTGAGCCATGGGGGTTCCAGCAGGAATCATGCCTTCAAACTTAGGGTCATTAAGCACAAAAGGAAAGTTAACAGGGGCATCATATTCGTCAGTATCCACAATGCCAGGCAAAATAGTAAAATCAGCTGGTCGGTGCATAGGCTGAGTAAAGAGAACTGAATATCCTTTAGGAGTCTTAATAGACCAAGGGTTAATCCACTTAGGATAGTGGTGTGGGGTTCCCGAGCGCTGTGGGTGATTAGGTGCTTGTTCTACAGGATGAAATCCAAGTGGACCAAAAGAGGGCCACTCGTAGTGCGCTTGAGTAACGGGAAGACCCATTTCCCGTATCTCTTCTTCAGGGATAAAGTCATCCTCGCCAGTCTTGTCTTTCTTTTCTTTATCAGCGTATTCAATAGCTTTTTGGCTAACATAGACATCCGTATAGGTATACAGAATATAGCCGCCAACAATAGCATCAAAGACAGGCATGCAACGTTTAATAGTGCCTGTGGTCATTCCTTTACCATCAGGTTTTTTTTCTTTGCTCATGTACGAGTCTAAAGTTTTGTACCAGTCAGGAACAGAGCCTGATGCAGGTTTGGGAGTAAACTCTTCTGGAACACCAAAGGTGTCCGTAAAGGTAATAAGTGCCATTTAGTAATCCCTTGTTAGGGGAACTACTATATCAGGTTATTCTGTTGGAGCTGTTGGAACTGTTGGGGCAGTAAAGGTAGAGCCGTCGTACGACCAACCAATACCAGCTGGATTTGCGTCTGTGTACTCTACGCAGGTCTTGCCTGTAACTTCCTCAGCTACAGCCTGTGAGTCAGCAAGAATAACGTTGGTTACAATTCCTGCTTCAATAACTGCAAAGTTTGCCATCATTATCTCCTTAAATTCCTCTAATTACGTAAACTACGCCAGGTGCACCCGAGCCAACTGGAGACGCAGCGCCACTATTATTAAACCTACCACCGCCGCCTGAGCCGTAGCCAGTGCCAGAGGTTCCGCCACTACCAAGCCAGTTAGCGCCTGTACCTCCAGTACCTATTCCAGACCCAGCGCCAACCTGTGAGTTAGTTGCAGTGTTATTGCCACGACCGTTTGCGCCACCGCCTCCTCCAGTTGACCCACTTACTACGAATGGGTACGGGGATGAGGCAGCATTAGCTGCGTAAAAAGTTTCAGTGTTAGTGCCGTTATCGGTACCGTATCCACCATTGCCGCCAGTTATATTACCTGTACCACCTGAACCACCGTTCCAAGTAAATGGGTAGTTTGTGTTATTTCCTGCGGCACCACCTGAACCACCGCCGTTAGCGGTTGCATTTCCAAAGACTGTTGCGCCACCTGCGCTGCCCCCACCGCCACCAGCACCAATGGTAACCGACACGCTACCCGTTAAAGCGTAAGGGCCCGCCCAAATTCCACCTCCGCCGCCGCCACCGTTAGCTGCACCGAAGTTATTGCTGTTACCAGTACCTCCGCCACCGCCAGCACCAACAGCAACAATATAAGCAAGGCCTGTTTGATTGTAAGTTTGAGAGTTTGTAAGGGTGTCTAGTGTTCCACTAACAAGTGCCAGTGCCGCTCCTGTTTGAGAAATAGAAACTACGGTTCCTGCGCTTGAAGAGTAAACAAGTGCTTTTGTTGCAGCAGTTCCAAGGCTATACAACACTGTTCCTGAGACGGTTGTAGCAGTACCAATATATGCAGAGCCATTCCAAAAGTCTACGTTTGCGGTTACGGTGCTTGTACAGCTAATTGTGTACACGCCAGCAAGAAATGGGGTAGACGCCGTGTATGCAGTGTTAGCCAGTGTTGTTGTTACCAAACTAGATGGATAACCAGTAACAAGTGTTGCTCCACCGCTAGAAGGTGTGGGATATGTTGCAGAAGACATTAGAATCCTCTCAATACATAAATAACGCCAGGTTTTCCACCCGTACCTGATGTTTGAGCCCCACCAGTTCCACCATATCCATAGTTAGATGGGATTGAAGTTTGAACAAATGAATAGTATGGGGCACCAGGTGCCCCAGCATTTCCAACTACAGTGTAGCCAGCCCCACCAGCGTTACCATTTGCGCCAAATGCAGAACTATACGAACCACCACCTCCAGCGCCACCGTAGTTAAGCATGGTACCGCCACCACCACCGCCATTAGCTGTTATTGTATTTCCAAAAGTAGTAGTACCACCAGCGCCACCAGCTACATTGAGGTTTCCAGCGTTTCCACCAGCCCCGATAGTATATGAGATAGAGCCGTTAGATGTTATCGGTGCAGCCGCATCTCCACCACCACCGCCGCCACCGCCAGTTTGGTTTGTTCCGTTTGTACCGCCACCACCGCCGCCACCGCCACCAACTGCAATGACGTACAAAGAACCTGTTTGATTATAAGTTCCAGAAGTAGTTAAAGTGTCTAGAGTTCCACTCACTGCTGTTGTTGCAACAGGTGTTCCTGTTTCAGTCAATGTAATAGTTGTATTAGTTCCGCTAGTAGTCCAAAAAACAATTTTTGTAGGAGCTGTTGCAAGGTTTATGGCCACAGTTCCAGAGGTAGTGTAGACAGAACCAGAAGTGGTAATAGGAGTAGAGCCGTTAAAAAAGTCCATATAAGTAGTGACTGTTGAGGTACACGTAATTGTGTATACCCCAGGAACCAAAGACACAGTTCCTGAGTAAGCCGTGTTAGCCGTTGCAGCGGACATAACCGTAGCGGTAAGGTTAGTTCCTGCGGCAGTGCTAGTTACGGGATATACCGTAATTGCCATTAGATAACTTCCACTCCCGAGATGTTAAAAGTAACTGCTGTTGTAGAGGCTGAGCCAGAAATAGTCTTAGCTGGGCTGTTAGCTGGGATAACTTGCTTAAGGTCAAAGAATGCTGTTGAGCTAGCTGCCAGTGAGGTAGCAGAAGCAATAGCTACGCCATCAATGTTAAGGGTAAAAGTTGACGTTGAAGTGGCGGTGTTAGCTACGACGATGTTAGTCACGATAGCTGTGGCTGAGGTAGATGACACTGTGTAGAGCGTCGCATTGGAGGTTGCCGCGGCTGCGCGGGCCATCACTACTGGTGTTACTGCCATTATATATTCGCTCCCATGATAGTCATTATCTGTGCATCATTTCCCCAGCGCATTCCGCTCGTTTGAGTAGAGTCTGGGATAAGTTCTTGAAGGCGTCCACCAACAGGTAGATTAGTGTAAGCCGCTGAACCAGTGCCTACAATTATATCGCCCTTAGAGACGATTGTTGAGCTAGCTATCGCACTACTTGGGATACCTACTTGTACCCATGTAGAGGAAGATGAGTTCCAGCGCTTTATGGTCATTGTTTATCCAATCACTATTACTACATAGCCTGAACCGCCAGCACCAACATTGGTTCCTCCACCGCCACCGCCGCCACCAGTGTTTGCAGTACCCGCAGTTACTGAACCGTTACCGCCAGTTCCCCCACCGCCTGAACCTCCAGCACCAGAAGCACCAGAAGCACCACCACCACCGCCACCACCTGCATAAGTTACAGAAGTGCCTGTAATGGAATTAGATGCGCCAGCTCCGCCAGCTCCGCCCTGACCAGCAGATGCGGCTCCTCCAGCGCCACCAGCGCCACCGCCACCGCCAGCGGCAGCATTGCTTGAGGTTCCTGAAGCACTTCCTCCAGCGTTACCAAATCCTGTTATAGCAGTTCCGCCAGCGCCACCGTAAACACATGAAGCTCCTCCACCGCCAGAGCCTCCAGTCCTACCTGCTTGTCCTTGGAAAACAGTTCCAATATTTTGTCCTACGGAGCCGCCGCCACCACCAGGAGAAACAAGAGAACCGATTGCGGAATCTGAGCCATTATTTCCAGCCAGTGAATTTTCGTAGCCAGTCAACCCTCCACCAGCGCCAACTGTAACTGTTAAAGTTCCAGCAGGTAAAAATTGAGAAGTCTTGTAGTAATAACCGCCTGCTCCACCGCCACCGCCAGCACAAGCGGCGTTGTTGTAGTATCCATTTCCACCTCCGCCTCCTCCACCAATAACAAGTACTTCAGCATAGCCAGCAGTGCCAACAGTGATGGAACCAGAGCCAGTAAATTTGTAAATGGTCTTGCCAGCACGAGTTGAGCTGTCAATGGTGGGAGAACCAGTGGTAGCCGTTACTGTGGCTTTACCAATGGCTGAAGATGCAAAAGTAGTAAATGTAGGCATTATGCGAATTTACTCGTTCCTGCGAGGATGGTGTAGGTAGCAGAAGCCGTCTTAATGATAACGAAAGAGTAGGCATCAATAGACGAGGCATCGCCAGCAGAAGGCGCTGTGCCGCCTGACCACTTAACGGTAACTCCTGATGTGGTTCCATCTACTTGATAGACGTTTGGATAATAAGGCGTTGAGCCGTTAGTAGCCAAGAAAATTGCCGTCCATGAATCTCCGACGTTCATAATAGAGTTCACAGTGGTTGAGCTATTACCGCGAAAGTTCAAGGTAATGTTTGATGTGTTAGAGCCTGTGTAATACAGCGTGCCCTGAGTAAGAAGGTCAAAGTTCGTTGTTGCTGCAGGGGCGCTACCAGAAACAGTAGTTAGTTCCTTAGGCGAGGTTAAATACGAGTTGACCAATGAGAGGTTAGATACTGATGAGGTATAGGCAGGAGTTGTTCCTCCGATAAGGACCTGCGATGAGGTTCCGACGGCCAACTTCGCATATGTGCCAGCGCCTGTTCCTACAATCATATCGCCAGCGGCGGTAAATGTAGAGGGGTCAATCAGACCATTGGCAGTGTTATCAATCCAGACGTCTCCGTCATTAGGAGTTGATGGCGTGGTTGCGCCAACCCACATGGTCGTACCAGAACGACCATCGGTTGCGCGTACGGTGCTGTTAGTACCAGAATAAATATCCCAGCCTGTACCGTTCCATCTTTTCACTGACATAGTTAGTATTCTCTCAGTTCGTTGGGGCTAATACTGGCCTTATTTAGAGGTTGTTGGCGCGGTGATGACTGGAGAGGCAAAATTTGTGCCATCCCAGGTATCGCCCATGCCCGCAAA
>Ga0208616_1000014_pt1 | contig 92880 bp, 52 predicted proteins | sample CryBogCBE16Oct07_FD_184575 | JGI IMG/M metagenome (GOLD analysis project Ga0208616, IMG submission 184575) | Freshwater microbial communities from Crystal Bog, Wisconsin, USA - CBE16Oct07 (SPAdes) (version 2) | ecosystem: Environmental > Aquatic > Freshwater > Lake | place: Crystal Bog... | reverse complement strand
TATTTGATTGACTGATGTAAATCATGACTGACAACAATATCAAAATCATCTGGATGACATACTATTGCTGGAATATTTTTAGATACAAAACTGTCAACCAATCTATTGGTTTCATATTCGTTTCGTTCTTGTTTAGATAGTATTAGTACGGTCATCTTTTTCTTTTGTCCATGTTAATATTTCCCAACGACCGTCATGATGTTCTACAAGTGCTGTACAACTTTCAACCCAGTCGCCATCGTTCATATAAGTGATTCCATCAATTGTTTTGATTTCTGCATGATGAATATGACCACAGATCACACCATCAAAACCACGCTTTTGACAGTACACAATAAGATTTTTTTCAAATTGGAAAATAAAGTCTACTGCCTTTTTTACTCTTCCCTTAAGATACTTACTAAGACTAAAGTACCCAAAACCCATGCGATGACGAATCCAATTGAATTTGCTATTGAACGAAAGAATGAAATCATATGCTTTATCTCCTAAGAATGCTAACCATGGTGCTAGTCTTGTGATGCCATCAAATATATCACCATGTATAACTAGGTAATGTTTCCCATCAATACCAATATGTTCACATTGATTGACTACTTCAACATTACCGAAGTTAATGTTATATGGAATTAATGGGCGTAAAAATTCATCATGGTTGCCGGCAACATAGATGACTCTAGTACCACGCTTGGCATGTCCTAATACTCTGCGAACTACATTAGTATGGCTCTGTTTCCAACGCCATTTGTTCTGCTGTATTCTCCACACATCTAATATATCGCCAACCATATATAATGTTTCGCAAGTATTGTGCTTGAGAAAATTGCTCAATTGATCTGCTTTTGAGTCCCTTGTACCCAAATGAACATCGGAAATAAAAATAGAGCGGTAAGTTTTGGTTGACATGTAAATATTTATCAACCCAAATATTACATATTTATGACAATCACCTTACCGATTCAGTGTGTTTGTGCTTTAGACTTTTCTTAAGGAGTTTTAGCCATAAGATTTTTGCTTTAACTGGCTTATGCTGTACTTCTGCCTTATTAAGTTTTAAAATTAATTTTTTTACTTTCATAATTTTCTCCCCGTTAATTATTTATACAAAAAGAAACCCGCCGAAGCGGGTTCCTGCTATTTTCTGTTACAAGGTATAACTACCTCGGCTTAGCCTCAAGCGGCTAGGCTATAAACGCTATCGTTTGCATTTAAGTTTTTTGCTTCTACGACCGGGTTACCCCAATCCTAACGGCTTCTACATTGCCGGACTGTCCAGTCAAATACTGCACCGACTGTCGAATCTAAGACCGGCCCATCAAAAGCACATTAGTTCTCAGTGACCGATGCCGTTAAATAACACCGATGTATCTAATATGCTTTTGGTGGACCGGGCGGGGCACCGCCCCCCGCGTCCAGTCAATTGTTCTTTTTCCTTCATACAATCATAAATAGTAGAGTAAGGTGTTAGCGGTAACTAACACCAATCCCGGGGTTACTCGGGACTGTCCTCTACTGTATTTATAAGGGTTACACACTATGTTTTATATTATATTCTGGAGCAATCAATTTAGACTCGATAGCAAGTTGTTTTAATCGTTCGTTCATGTTGAACTCCTGTTTTGTTAATATGACTATAGTATAGCACCAAAATGATTTATTGTCAACTGACAAAAAGCCCAGATTTCCTGGGCTCAAATGTAATACTTTTGTATTATGGTCTTTGCGGTGTCCTACCCTTGCGTCCAGAACACTTTTTTCTCTGCTTCATACAGCAATAACTTACAGTATATATTTATTTGATTTAGTTGTCAAGTGGTTATGCCACTCTATTGAATTCGTCTTCGCCCAAATCAGTAATGCGATTGGCTGGAATAGGCACCTTAGACACATACCAACCTTGGTGGTATACTAACGGAATTCCGGTTACATCCACTTTTAATAAAGTTAATGGTTCTTGGGTGCGCTCAGTCTTGGCCAACATCCAATCAGCTACTACACTTAGCTCTTTCCTCAGTTTTTGTTTATCGCCTGTGTCTACTACTAGATAGACCATACCATCTCTTGGAGATAGTCCACCGTATAAAATGTCTTCAGCACTTTCTATTGTGGTGATATGGTAGGCAGTGGTAAAGTTATGTTGTGATTCAGTAATGATGTCTTTGATACGCATTTAGTATTTATACGCAGTAGTCCTACCCCATGCGTCCAGATCACTTGTTTGCTTTAGACAGCAATAACTTACTATTTTATTTATTCGCAAGAGGATTGTCAATAGCTTTTTGAATCTTTTGGTCAACTTCCTTCTTCAAGCCTTCAACTTCTTTAGAGATTTCTCTACGGGCATCAGCCATTTCTTTACGGATAGCATTGACTTCGCTTCGTGCTTTGTCCAAATCTTCACGAACATCTTTGCGAGCCTGGCGCATCTCTTGTTCAGTTTCACGCTGTGCTTGCTTAACTGTTCGTTCAACTTGTTCAGTCACGCTCTCATTACGACGGATATCATTTTTCAAATCGTTTTTGATATCACGAGTATAGTCACTAGACTTTTGGCTGTTTTCTTCAATGACTGCTAAACGCTTGTCAAACCCACTTAAATCTGGTGCAGTATATTCAGCAATCTTTTTCTTCATGCCGATATAGTCTTTGTAGACTTCAAAACATCCATACAAGCCGCCCAGTAATGAACTTGCTAATGTAAATGCTACCATTAATTTTGCAGGAGTAAATTCATATCCACCAATGCTGATAACTGTATCTGCGCTAGCATACTTCTTTACCGCTGCTTCTGCTTCGTCAATTTTTGCATTGACATCTTTGATTTCTTCTGTCATTTTTTACTTTCCTTTATTTTGTTAATTGTATAAAAATTGCTGCTCCTATAGGTAGCAACATTGCTGACACTGCTAAAAATAACAAACCATTTATAAATATGTTTGCTATATCTTGTTTCCTTTTCTTTTCATATTCTTCTTGTTGACGCTGTGCTTCTGCTCTTTGTTTACCAAGATCAACTCTTGCTTTCATCATGTCTTGATAAACATCTCCGTTACCACTATATATCAACATATCTTTTAATTCTCTCTCGTTCTCTCTAAATTCTTTAGCTGCATATGCAATTTCTAATGCCATTTTGTAAATCTCACTATCACTTCTAGTAGCCTTTTCTGTTCTAAGTTTATTAGTTGCTATATAAACTTCTGTACTTGCACTAAAGAATTTACTAAATTCACCTATCATTTGACCAATATCTTTACCCAAGGCACGAGCTTGTTTAATCTGATTTACTGCACCTTGCGCAGTAGCTATTGCGATAGAGATACTTACTGGATCAAACATTACGGTGCCTTCTTTGGTTGCTCATATGGAACAAGCTTCCATCTACAACATTTACCATCTTTTTCATATTCGTTGTAATAACAATATAAATTCTTTTTTTCATAGCATACTTCTTTATACACTTGCCAATGTTTATAATTTTCCAATGGCAGTACATACTGATAAGGATCATTTGAAACAAGAAATAAAAGACTAGCCCACATGTTAATTTCCTAACCTATATTGTTGTTCAACCATTTCTTGATGTAATCTATCGCTACCTCCTGTTAAGCCTCTCAATAATCGTACATTGTCAACTGTCTTTTGATTTTTATAAATATCCTCTACTTTATAAAAAGCTGCATCTTTTAATGTCATCTGTGCATATGCTTCATAACCTTTTGGTTGTGTTGCCATACTAGCAATATCAACACCGCCTGCTACTTCATTTGGTTGAACATTGCGCTTTACCATACCATCTTGTGTAGGCTCCATACCCAATAAACTCATAAATGGTTTTTCATTCATATAGTCATTCAATGTACTTCTTGTGCCCATTTTTAATGTTTCAACTTTTGGGATCTCAACTTCGGCAAATGAATTTGATGATTCTGTTCTTTTAAATGAATCATTGAATACACTAGGTGCGGTCAATGAATAATCAACCGGTGATTGTTGCATTGGTGCTTGTAATGGAGTAGTAAACTGTTGTACTACTGACTGTGATTGAATGATGTTCTGTTGTGATGGTTGAATTGTAGGAGTTACCATAGCAACCTGTATTTCTTGTACCACAACTTTAGATTGCTCTGGTGCGACAGGAGGCGTGAAAGATGTTACAGATTGTTGAGTTATTGTTTGAACTGACTCTTGTTGTTTTGGTGCTACAGGCATTGTAAATGTTGCTACTTCAACTTGCTGTGTTTCAGATTGTGTATTATCTTGTGGTTTTGACATTTGCACACTTTGAATATTGTTTTGTTGCTGTGCGTTATTGTTGTCCTTTGAACTATCATTATTAGTTGGGCGCAATGCTTGAGTTACTACTAATGTTTCGTTTGATGTATTTAAATCTGCTGTTAATGTTGTTGAATTGGGCTTTAACGCACTTGCTGCTTGTGCCTGAGCCTGTGCATTACTTTGTGTAACCAATGAACTAGTTGATGATTGTGTACTTGCTGTAGTTCTTACTGATTGTGTTGTAGTTGTTTGGCTAGTTGCACTTGCAATACTTGTTGCTTGTGCTGAACCAGCTACTGACTCAGCAGTTTGAACTGCTTGTGCTGTTGCAGTAGCTGCCGCATCATTTGCTTGTTGTACTGCTGCTTTTTCTGTTGCACCAACTTTAGCTTGGACACTAGCAACTACACTCATTGCCAATGCTGACGGCCCTGAGCTACTTGAACTACTTACTGACTTATTAGAACCAGCTATCGTTATATCACCAGGCTTAGGTTGTGGGTTAGTAGCAGAAGGTGCAGCACTTGTAACTGGAGAACTAGATGGTGCAGATGCTGATTGAAGTGGACTTGACTGTGTTTGTTGAGTTTGACTTGATGTATCAGTTGGCGTAACACTGGCTGTTTGAGTAGAACTTTGTACTGTAGGTTGAACTGTCACAACAGGTGCTGTTATTATTGTGCTAGTATCGGTTACGGTTGTTGATGTTGATGTTGTACTTGCAGTAGATTGTGTTAATTGTTTAGCAAATGCTGCTCCATAACCAGTACAAGTTGAACTGTATAATGGATTATTTGCGCAAGGGTCAGGTGTATATATTAATGTTGAACGGAAGTTACCTACACTTGAATCACCCCAACCCGAACTTGTTAATATTGCTGACCCCATCAATGTTTGATTTACACTTGACGGAAAAAGAAATTTTTCGTTTACGGAACCGCTTTGTTGTCCAGTATAACTAAACCCTCTGTTATACATTGTTTGTCCACCTGAACTAGTCAGTGAAAAGCTTACATTAAGAGTACTAGGACTTGTGCCAGTACACCAGAACAAGAAACTACTAGTACATTGATCTCCACCTACTGAATAATCAAATCCATAAGTAACACCATGCACCATTGCACCTATACCTGCATTTTGCAATGCTGTATTAATTGCATAAGCCTGTGTCATGTTTTGGCCCCATGCTGAAGGGTTAGGTGCTAAGTTACCGGTTTCAATTACATCTTTAAATCCTGCACATTGTGGGCCATATGCTGGATTAGTTTTACATGGATCAACTGTGTACAATAATGAAACACTGTCTACATGTACTCTAGGTCCCCAGTATCCAGCCCACCAATTTTGATCATGGCCAGTGAAGCTAACTTTTAGTGTGTCAACTGCTGACAATTGGTATTGGTTGCTAAAAAGCTGTGTTCCTGAAAATGTTTGAAAGTTACTACCTGTATTAGTCTGACTATAGTTATAATTAAAACTTTCAAGTGCATGTCCAGAACTATCAAGTAATGATACATTTCCTGTAAGTGTTCCTCTGTTGCCACCGCCATTACTTAAATCATTGTTGATACCCCATGAATAGTTATATCCAGCTAATTGAATTCCTGTACCAGCTGTTGCCAATGCTTTATTGATGTTAGCACTTTGACTAACTGTTGCATTTGAATAACTAAAAATAATATTACCAGTTGACGGATTATAAGCGGCGATTGAGCCGCCGCCGCTTTGTCCACCTGCTTGACCAGTTACAGTACCTGTCCATGGTAATCCATTGCCCAGGTTGAGGACATTACCAGTACTTTGCAATGGTAGACCCGTGTTAGGGTCTACTGTCTGACTATTGGAATAGCTTGTAGGCAACAGCACCAAGCAAAGCACCAAAGCCAATCTTCTTATAAGTGTCATCAAGTTTTACCTCTTCTGCTGTTGGGATTTTGTCAGCATTTTCTTCCCATGCAATTTTGGCAGCTTCACCAATCTTACCTTCATACGGGCAAGGTGTACCTGCAGCCATCATAGCATCAAATACACGACGGTCTTGACACATAACTGCTACGGCAGCTACTTTCATACCCATGTCATACATTGTCTTAGATAATTTTAAGCGTTCACAATTTAAATCACGAACTGTGCCGCCACCTGATACACCAAATACTTGAGTTTGTACGCTGCCACTACTACCAGTAGAACACAAGTCACTGTTACCACCACTCATCATTGTTGGAGCGACTGCTGTAGGAGGAGGTTGAATTACTTTTTGAGTAATTGTACTATTGTTATTATTGTTGTTTGTCAATGTACCACTTTGGATGTTTTGATTAACATTGTTGTTTGAACTAGTACTTGTATTATTATTTGTGTTAGATGTAGTAGCTGTAGTGACATTATTATTGTTGTTAGTCATACTACCGCTTTGTATATTCTGGTTTACATTGTTGCTACTTGAAACATTGTTATTATTGTTAGTATTTGTATTAGTTGCTGTACTTGTACTAACATTACTATTTTGGTTAACATTGTTGCTTGTTGTAGCATTTACATTATTGTTGTTATAAGTCATCGTACCACTGTTAATGTTGTTATTTGTGTTAACATTAGTATTTGATGATGTAGCAGTTGACGAATTAACATTGTTATTATTATAGGTCATTGTACCAGTGTTTACATTATTGTTTGTGTTTACATTGGTATTGGCTGCTGTCGAACTGGTAACATTGTTATTATTATAGGTCATTGTTCCAGTATTCACATTATTATTTGTATTTACATTAGTGCTAGTTGATGCACTTGTGTTAGCGTTATTATTGTTGTAAGTCATTGTACCTGTATTCACATTGTTATTTGTGTTTACATTGGTATTGGCTGCTGTCGAACTAGTAACATTATTATTGTTGTAAGTCATTGTACCAGTGTTTACATTATTGTTTGTGTTTACATTGGTACTTGAACTCGTGCTAGCATTATTGTTGTTGTAAGTCATTGTACCTGTATTCACATTATTGTTTGTGTTTACATTGGTATTTGATGCTGTACTGCTGCTTACATTGTTATTATTATAAGTAATAGTTCCACTGTTGACATTATTGTTATTGTATGTCATAGTACCACTGTTTACATTATTGTTGTTCACCGTGCTAGTTCCACTGTTAATGTTATTGTTAGTGTTTACCGTAGTAGAAGTACTGGTTGAAGTACTTGCGTTTACATTATTGCTATTACTATTTACAGTGCTGGTGCTAGTAGCAGTACTGCTACTGACATTGTTGTTATTGCTAGTAACTGTGCTGTTACTGTTGCTGGTGCTATTAGTGTCAACTAATGACTTAGAATCATAGCTACCTTGATTAATTAATGTTTGTCCAAATGCACCAAAAGTAGCGGCGCTTAGTAGCGTAAGACTTATTATTATTTTTTTCATGTTTACTTGCCCTTTATACTATTATTTATGTATATTTGGGCAAATAAATCTACTAAGATAAGTATTAATTAAGGTTGATTTTGGTAATATGTGTGCAACCAATCCCAGTCATAACTTAATCTTAATTTGTCAAAATCACCGTTAACAGAATCATAGTATTCCATAGCATCTTTTGCACCATTGATGCTATATTCAGCGAATTCACCTATGCCTATAGATAACCAAGCATCTAATCTTTCAGCATTTTCTTCCGTACCCGATGCTCTAAGCTTAATACATTCACGGAAACTTGTTCGCCAAGTATCCCACTCACTTGCGTTATACATACCAATCCCGCTGTTTATGGCTATAACTTCATGTTCGCTATCCATAGTAAAATCTAACCCCGTGCCATAATTCTCTAGTGTTAACTTCTTATTGTTAGCAACAATGGCCTGATGCCCATAAATTAGACCATTAACTGGATTAGTTGCATGAAATATATAGTGTTTTGGTATTTGTAGTCTGTCTGGTTGCCAATTAAAGTCAAATTTTGAGTCTACTTTCAATTTAGCATTAACAAGGAAATACCAAGGTGTGTTGCTACTATTTGCTGCCGCATGTTGACTTTTTACTCTCCCGTTGACTCCGTCAATTCTAATTACTCTGTTAGGTAAATTTTTTGTTAGTTGTAGCAAATGTTCATAGTTTTTGTCCGCAATTGCCTCTCCGTTACTAAAAAACACAATATCAAGCGGGTTACTCTTAGTTAATCTATCAGCTTTTTTAATATATGGATAGTCGTATAATTCTTTTTTAACATATGCCTTAGCTTCTTTAGGTACTATTATTTGTGTCGCACCCTCACTAAGAATTTTAATTATTTTTGACTCTGGTTCCCATAAATTTAATGGTTCATTATCTGTCAATGTAATATTTTCAGTTTGAAAAATAGCATAAGGGAAATCATAATCAACATCCAAACTATTGCAATGCGTATCGTCTGTAACATTAATTACCGGTGCGGGTAATCTATTCACTCGTTGATGTTGGTTGTAATTTACTTTCTCATAATCAGCAAGAGTTTTCATTTGTGTAAGCAAAACTCTCAATTTATTAACATTGATTAAAAAAGTATCCCCAAATTTTTGATTATTACTAGGGAATACATGTAATTGTTCAGACGAATAAGGGTCACATATATATGTGAAATCAAAATTACTGTAATCACAGATACTACTACATACCCAAACATAATGATCTCTCATCACTGGGAGTATGTCTAACATTTTCTTAAATGTATTTAGGTAACTATCTTCGTACAGTATAGTATACTCAGCTTCCATATTATGATTATTACCATGATCAATTAACACCGTTTCATATAGTTTTTCAACTGCTTTAGTTCGTTTAGTTTTAACAAAATTAATTATGTTTAGATGTTCAATGACCTTTACATGTTTTGTTTTTTCTTCAAATACTTCACTATTAACCAAATAGGTATTACCCCAATGACTCCATTGAGTACCAAATACATGTACCATTTCTATTTGCCAAAGATTTGGATAGAAATCAAAATTAAAATCGCTATAATCAATTTCACTGTTCAATATCCAACATAATTTTGTTTTGCTTTTATTGCAACATCTATTGATAGTGTCTACCCAGCTATTTAAATAGCGTGTCTTTTGAAGATTGGGATATCGTTGCTTTAATAGTTCAAATCTATCTTTGCCCCTGCCGTTTCGTTCTATATAGAACATATCTAGTGTAGATTCAATAGTAACAGTAGTATCTTCAATATAATTATATTGACGGTATCCTAATTTATACATAGGACCATTCACATAATATGTTTGTGTATCTTTGCTCTGTTCATTGCCGAAAACATTTATGTGTCTGAAATTTTCCGATGATGGTTTCCAATTAAAATCAAATGTGTCGTATTTTAAATCGGGGTTAGTAACCCAGAATACTTCATCAATATGTTCATTAATTAAATCTTCTAATGTTGTTGTTATGTTATAACGGTTGACAGTACGGGTCATATTACTATCTTCGTATTCCATAAGTACCACTTCTGTTGCAGATGGTACTGTATAACGAGGGCCATTGTTAGCCCATTGATATATCTGAGGTGGGCTAAATGGGTTTGGTCTCCAACTAAAATCAAATGTTTTTAAATCGTCTGTGTTTGAAACAGTCCAATACTGCATATCAATCTTAGTAGTGGCGACAGGGTAATCCATATATTTTCTGATCTCAGCACCTGGTACATGGTATTCTAATGTAGGTTCTGTTTTGCTGTCGTTCCATTTATTACCAAATACATAAATCATAGGAGGTTCATATGGACTAGGTCTCCAGCTAAAATCAAAAGTATTTTTATCGACTGGTATTAATTCAATCCATTTATCCCATTCTGGTTCTAAATCAACAATACCCATATACTTACGATCAGTTGCACCCGGCTCGTGATATTCTATCGTTGGTTTTTCTTCTCCAGGGGTATACTTATTTCCCCATGTATAAATGTATGGAGGTTCGTACTTGCCAGGTGTCCAGAACAAATCAAATTTAGTAAAGTCAACATTTTCAAATATTCTCCAATTGTCTAAGTTAGGTAATAACTCTATATTATTTGAAACATATTTGCGGTCAGTTGCACCGGGTACACGATATTCTATAGTAGGTTTTACCTCACCTGGTACATATCTATTTCCCCATGTATAAATGTATGGAGGTTCGTACTTGCCAGGTGTCCATGTAGAAATCAATTCTTCTACATTTTTAACTTTTTCGTAGATATGCCAGAAATTTCGCAATTTCAGAGGTTCAACATCTACTCTATGAACTACTAATTCAGAATGCTTTTTTGGGCAAAGCCATGTGCCACTATCCATATTGTTTATGGATGGCCATGCATTGTTATGATCCTCAGCCCACAAGTCTTCTTCTGGCAAGAACTCAAAACCCCATTCCCAATCAAAATTTGTATAATCACAGAATTCGTTAATTATCCAAAAATGTTCTGAGGTAGCTAATTCCCTAGCATGTGATAATGATTGTGCATGTTGCTCTTTTGGATGAGCGTTTGGTTTTATACCATAATAAAATACATCTCTTTGCATCTTATTACTTATGATGGAAGTTCTATGCTATAGAGTTTCTAAAATCTTTGATAACCAAGGTACATGAAGTGATAAGTCATCCCCTCTTATATCATCTAATCGTTGTGTATGAATTTTTAAATCAGGTAGAAATGATGAATTATCTTTTGCCATCATATAATTAGTAATACCAGAATACATTTTTCTATAATCAGCTTCCATTGGTGCGCCGTAAGTAATGCCAATATACTTGTAGAATTCTTCATATTCAGCAAGTATAAATTCTTTAGTAGCAATAGGTAATACCTGAATACTCATGGGTTTTGGCCCTTCAAGTACATGATAACTTGGTGCTCGTCTAATTCGTTTATAATTTTTTTGCAATAACCATTTTGTAATATCTAAGAAATGTAATACATTGAATACACTTACAGTAGTTGCTATACTTCCTCTTATTGTGTTAGTTGGGTTATTACCTAAAATATCTAAATTCTTTTCTAGTACATCCCATTTACTAGGGGGACGCAAATAATTGGACATATCGTTTATACCATCAATACTACAACCAATACCAACTTCTTTAAATTCTTTCCATTGATCATATAGTTTATCAGGAATAGCAAACATATTTGAATTATATTCAAGTACTACATTCTTAGCATATCCTTTGTCTATAATCTGTTGTAATAGTTCAAAGTGTGTTTTATTAATTGTAGGCTCACCGCCAGTGAAATAATACCTGTCAATATATGGCAATAACTTGTCTATTTGTTGCCAGAAGTTATCAGCCTCATACCATTCAAAATCTAAACTGTCTACGATATATTTGTTATTTTCTTTTTTAATCTCATATATCTTTGAACCATAGTATGATATTTTTGCAGTTTCACTTTTTTGTAATTTATAATAATCTTCATACCATAAACTACTATCAGTGGGCCCGCAATATCTACATTTAAGGTTACATAGATTACCAAACCGTATATCTATGTAACGCACTGGCCACTTATTGGTATCAATAGAACCATCACTATCAGTATATTCATTTATATTTTCTGTTCCATATATTGATAGCATATGGTTTCTTTTGCTATGTAAACCCACATCTTCTTCACTATAACAAAGCCTACACAAATCATGTCTCTCGCCTTTAAGCATAGTACTGCGCAATTCTTTAATAAGATTACTATTTCTGGCTTCGTCTATTGTACTATTGTTGATACTTAGAAAAACTTCATTTTCTTTTAATTTTCCAAAAGGGCTGTATATGTTTTGACAACATATTCTAAACTCTCCGTTTTGTTGTATTGCGATATGATTCCAGGGAATAGGGCAAATAGTGGATTTATTTTCGTTTGTCATTGATTTTTAAATATTTCTAATTGTTCTTCGGGGTACTCAACTAATGTTCCACTATCACCTAAACTACGAATAGGTACTAAACTTAATACACCTTTAATGCGATTGTTTGCGCCTAGTACATTCAATGTGCCTAAGCTTTCAATTTTATTTTTTAATCTTAAAGCACGGTCAATATATTGTGGTGGTGCCATTAATTTTATCTCTAACCAATGATCATCGTTATGTTCATCAAAATGTTTGCATATAACTTCAACATTTCTTACAAATCTATCCTCATCGTGTTCATCTTGTAATCCGTCGAAATGTGCGCTAAGATTAATACTGTTTATATGTTGTGCTAACTCAGCCCAATATTTATGATCTCTTGTGCCATTACTGGTAACCATAGTCCATTGATTTCTTGACTTTAAGTGCTTTAAAAAATCTAAAAATCTAGGATGTAATGTTGGCTCACCTCCACCAAAGTTCCATCTAATAGATTCGTGTTGTGCCCACTCATCTATTAGTTTATTTGAGGTACTTACTAGTAAATCAAAGTCCTTATGGTCATCAGTTCTATTGTGTACTGATGTCCAACAATAGCTACAATCATAATTACATTTTCTACCCAGATCCCATAATATTTGTTTAGGTATAGGAAAATTCATTTCAACTGCAACAGAATCAGATATTTTATTAACAACATTATGTGATGTATTTTCTTTTCCATCCCATCCATCATTAGTTACGGATAGCATAAGTTTATACATCTCTGACTTTGCTTTTGATAAAATGACATCTGCACCACATCCACAACTATTCCAAGGGCATTTCATCCAAGACTTAGGTAAGTCATATCCATCAAAAATGTTTCCTAAAAAACCAGGATATGACTTTTTATTTTCGTCAGTATTCTCTAATATCCTTTTAAAGGCTTCTTTTGTTTTGTTAAACTCAATATTGATTTCTTTAAACTTATATCCATTCTTAGTCCATTCTTCAGGAACATTTTCTCCGTACTGTTCTATATTAGACCAAATTATTTTATGCCAAGCATCATAGTTAAAACGATTAAGCTTTGAACTTGCGGTATTGCATATCCATACATTACCATCATAGTCAATATATAATCCATTAACCCCAGCACTGCATTGCCAATCTTTCCAATCGTTTAACCCATTGGCTATCGTCTCATCCACTGACAATCTAATATACTTTTCAGTAGCATCATAGATTCTAAACTGTTTATTGGTATTGATATCATCCATTTTGTAATCTAGTATAAAATTCGTTATAATTTAAAATTAATTGTTCATATCCATCATTATATGTTTTTTAATCTTAACATTTTTTCAAGATAGTTTGTGCCTGACCTAGGAGTACTAAGTATACACCAACGGTTATTCATATTTTTTCCTTGGTACAGATAATGTAAAACATTGCCAATCTTTTAAGTTTTTAATTTCCTCATAGTTTTCAATAATATCAGCATAATCAGTATCATAGGTTTTTACATGAGGAGATTTATCAACTATTGGAATTCCTGCAGTTTCACAATCATCATCCATTGTTAAATAATTAACATTATATACATGTTCACCTACCTTTGTCATTATTTCATTAATGGCCTCATCATGTTTGCAAATATCTATGATGCAATTCTCAATAACATTAATATCTAACACAACTTTATTAGAAATACTTGCAAGTTTAATGTCTTTGCCTAAGTTTTGAAGCCCGACTTTTGTGTATTGTCTATGCCATAATCCCGTTGTTTGTGCCATTGCATAACTTATCACTCTACTAAAAAAATCACGATGCACATGTATAAATTTAAATTTATTTGCTGCTAGATTTTTTAAAAATGCTACATAATCAAAGTCCACTAATATCCATGGTTGAGGAAATACCTTCATTACATATGAATTATCAGTTGTCTCAAACAACTCCTGCATATCCTTTCTGAATTTAATTCTATCTTGATTATAAAAACTTTCTTCTTTTTTAATAAATTTTCCAGAACTATCTTGATAAATACTAACCTCAAAATGAGTATATTCACCTAATGTGACTGAAGGTTTAGGTAATTTTAAAAATATTTTATGTTGTAGTGCTGTACTTCCACTTCGTAGAGAACCTACTATACACCAACGGTTATTCATATTTTTTCCTTGGTGCACATAATATCAAAGTTACAGTGACACATTGTTTTATTACATATTACTGGTTCTGATGGTAGTACCAAGTCATCATCCGCAATATTACCAATTGGACCACCTACTAAACACCAACCACGACTGATAGTTCCATTCATGTCTACAATCAATTGTTCAATTCCAGCATTGCATTTCCAGCCAGACCAATCATTAGTTTTAGTAGCAATAAATCTATGTGCAGAAGTTGGTGGCTTCACAGTTCCATCTTCATATATCTCACTCATTGCGCCCCTATAGTAATCAAATTTCTTTGTATACTTGATGTGCGAACTAATCAACTTATGTTGATTTTCAAATATTTTCTGTTGAAAATCAGTATAGTCAAACAACACTTCACCAAAATCATGTATCAATGGCTGTAAAGCCATTGAGATATTTTCTAAATTCTTTACTCTATCAGCTACTGAATAACAAAAATCAAAATTATCAGGACTCATCATTATATTAACATGGGTTCTAACATCATTGTGCAATAACTTAATTACTTCAATGAAATGATTTTCATCTGCAAACTCAGGATGGAAACTCAAGCAGACATGATCAAAATATTGCTTATTCTCTTCCCAATATCTAAGTGTACGAGAACCATTGGAAATCAACCCAACTTTAATACCTAATTCGGTACAATACTGACATACTTCAATAAAATGTTTATACATTGTGACTTCGCCGCCAGTGAATTCAAAATATATATTTCTATCAGAATAATGATTTTTTATTTTGCTAATAAAGTTTTTGATTGTATCCAAAGAAGGCCATCTTGTTGAGCCATCATGTAAATGCTCAGGGCAATATGAACATGCAAAATTGCATGTGTTACCCAAGCACCAATTAACTACGAACCAATTTTCATGGCTAGGTGTGCCATGTACAAGTTTTATATATTTGTGTTCCATTACCAGTTTTCTATTTTGCGTATGACATCCATCTCTTTTACCAATGGACCCATATTATACTTATCAGCGTTGTAATGTCGCTTGAAGAACTTACTTTGTTCTTTATCTAATGTGCAGATAGGTAGCCCTAATTTGTATTGTAGTTCTTGTCCTATTGTGTCTGCTGCTAATAGTGGGTCTTTGTGTTTGTATTCTGATTCCCACATGTCAACATAGTTATCAAACCACTGTACATCATGTGCATTCCAGTCGGTAAGCAATGTCTTATAAGTACCAAGTCTAGCACCATAGATTGCCCATTCACCATTGTCAACATCCATGCCTACATTGTGCCATATAGTTAAATTATTTAGATTACGACCTGCAACGGTTTCTTTGAACGCTTCTATAGAAGGTACTAGTCCGCGACTTAAACACATCTTAACACCTTCACGGAACCCTGCACGCCATGCTTGAAACGGAGTATAGTTGGGGTATGTTGTACTGTAGCAATCATACATCGCCCAATATAAATTATCTTGACTATCTAAACAAAAGTCAGCAATTCGTGTAGCATCTCCTTCAGTTTGATTCTCATGTGTTTTCATGTTAGCTACATATTCTTTTGTCCAGCTACTCATACCTCCATTACCATAACGCAATCCGTTGATGGAGTTTATTGCTTTCCAACGAAACTGTGCTTTCTTATAAATAGGATCTTTGTTACTGAAGTTTAATTGCATATTAAAGAATTCTTCATCGGGCATGTTGTCACCGTCGATCAATATAAATCGTTCAGTGTCACTTTCCTCTGCAGCGGCTTTATGTGCCGCATCACTACCCTTAACACCGTCAACACGCTTGGCCCAAGGTACCATGTTTTTAATCTTTAGCCAAAATTCTTCTTTTTGTGGTTCATCATAACTTAGATAGATGCAGTCTAAGTCAGCTATATCTACAATATCATCCGAGATCATATGTGTTTAGTTTCCATTTAATTTTATTACCAGAATATGTAGTATCAACTATGATGCTAATATCTTCATTATGACAGTCCACACCTTCACTGTCGTTGGGCATTAATTTAGACACGGTAAAACTAGCCGCTGCTTGTGCAATTTTACCATCTACTACCCTAACATCAGGTCTAGCCGCGGCAAAAGTCAAGGCATCAATAACGATAAAATTCCCCGGTAATGTTTTATCTCCGGTATAGCAAATAACTTTACCGTTATCATCATAGTATAATCTAAATTCGGGTTTCTCAACAACCGGTGCTATCCAAATTATTTTCTTTTCTTCAGTCATCTACTAATGCCTTTATAATTTTATCAGCAAAATTCTTTTTATGATAATGTACTGGGTACTGTTGTGGGATCGTTTGTATCCTAAGTTGATTTGACAATATCTCATATAACAGCGTATCAGTCCAATCTTCGGTATGTATATCATTAATAAACCGTTTCATATGAACCATACTCATTTCATCAAACAATGGCAATGTAGTTTTTTCTACTCCCATAATATGACAGGCTAATGCATACACCCAATCAGTAGTAGCTACTTCATCAGTACTGCATTTTAGAATTTTTTTATAAGATTCCCAATTGGTAAAGATTTCTTTAACTAAAACAAAAAATGATTGTGCTGTCTCAGATTTTTTAAAATAAGTTATAGCATTATATACATCAGGTAAATTGTTATCATTAATGAAACCGCGATATGTTTTTACAGTAGATATTTCTTGTTTAAAATTTCTTATTTTACTTGATACCACTATATCTCTATCCTTTAATACATCCCACCAGTGATTGATGTTGCGTGGAATATACATATCGGCTTCTAATTTAATAGTATAATCATATGGACTAGCTTCATAAACTTGCCAATCATTTATTAATTTCCAATCACTAGTAGGATCTAAATCTCCATATGGCAATTCAATGATATGATCAAATACTGACCAATCACAATTATTGTTAGTAATGATGGATACACTAGCGTCGGGCATAACTCTTTTGATGCTCAAAGATAATGCTTCTGCACATGTGGTGTAACTAGTTGTACTTGTATTCTGAGCCATAATCACAAATCCTTTGTTCATGCTATAAGCTCCATAAAGTTATCTTTGTCTAATACATGAAAATCAGTGTCTTTAACTATCATATATTCTTTTCGTGTTTTTCCGCGCTTTGTTACCTCAGAAATAGCAGTGTACTCTGTATTAAATTCGTCATCGTTATTGGAGTACACAGTTACAGTTTTAGCAATATGAAGTAAATTCCAAGGTATTACATATTCTTCTAATGGCATGTGTCCGTTAGCAATACGCACTGCTAATGTCAATGCATAATCATTGCGAAATAATACTGGCATGAACCCATGAATGTTTGCATAATGCTCATAATTGTTTTGAACCATTTCTAAACAGTCAAATATTTGTTTTGTATGACTGGTCTTTTTGAACATTATAACTGTAGCCCATAATGTTTTAACACTATATGTACTCAAGAATTCTTGTTCTACATTAGGTGCCATTAGATAACTGGTATTATCATGGCAGCAGAAATCAGTTGGCAACTCAAAAAGTTTTAACAAATTTGATGAGTTTATCATGTAATCAGTATCTAATAACAATGTTTCATCATACGGTGATAAATCAAATGCTCTATATCTACCTTTATTAATCCAGATACCCCATGTGCGCTTGTTAGTTTTATCTGCTTCGGCTAATATCACTTTGTCAAAAGTATACGATTGTACTTCCGGCAAAGATTCTTCATTGGTAACAATTGTCACTGGCAGATTTAAAAAATGATTGACCCGTTTAGCAGTTGCTACAGCCATATCATAGTAGTTAAATTTGGGCGAGTTAAAAGCAAATAACAACACACCTCTGGTCATCTTTTACTTTCTAGTTCTTTCCATTCACTATACCATAATTGCATCGTGTCGTTGTATGCCTTGTATAGGACATCATGTAATGCAATACGATTTACAAGAACGGGATTTTCAAAGCTGTCAATTAATATTACAATCTCATCTGTGCTACTTGCTAGAAACCCGATTAATTCAGGTGTTACTTTCCAAAGTCCACCTTGTTCAGCAACAATTAACTTGCTATTATATTTGTCTTTAAGGTAGGCTTTGGTTGAATTATGACTAAATCGTGCTTTAGCCTCTAAAATTAAGGTATTTGTATCCATATACTCTCCTACGAGTATTTAGATAGATAGTGTATAGTGCTTAAAAATTATGAACCTGATGCGGTTCCAGAAATAGATATTGCACCCCAGCTATTGGCAATATATGATGTTTCCGGTACCTGCACTGTTACAGTAGTTGTAGTACCAGTTCCAACAACAAGACCATCTGGAATTTCATCCCATGTAGCATACAATGTTATTACGCTTCCAGCATCACCGTTTGAACCTTGTGTGCCGTTACTCTTACCATTCATCGCTATATTAGTTGCTTGATAACTAGAATATCCAGTAGAAACTGTCTGTGAAAATAAAGTAGTATTACTAGTATTCATAGCATAATACCCTGCATTGGTATTAATAGTAGGAGTTGCTCCTCCTCCACCAATCTTTGTTATTCCATTATATGGAACACTTGAAATAGTTGCTGTACCGGATGTTGGAGAACTCATCACTACTGTACCGATATTACTAGCCAATTGGTTTAACATAAGATTAATACCAATCGCAGTATTTGCATGTGCGCATGTTACTTTAAGTTGACCACCAGCGTTGAAAAAATACCTTGCTGCATCGCCACTAGGAAATGATATGGTAAAAGTAAATGTTAATGCTTGTGACCATGTGCTACCATACGATACAGTGTTTGACAAAGTTGTACCTTGTGTAGCTGCATTTAATTTACTAGAGTAAATTGATGTTAGGTTAGTAGGAATGTTGGCTTGATATGCTACAGAACCTCCACTGACAGGGGTCGTAACACTTAGTATAGAAGTACCTTGATGCGACGCCGCAGATCCTGTGCTATTTAATAGTGACACCCAATCAGATGCAGCAATAGTTCCGCCTGCACTAACTTGGCTTACAGCAGTCTGTCCATAGCCCGCGTTGGTTCCACCTGTAGCCCATACTGTGTTTAGTGTGTTGGGAGCAGTTACTGGGTTCCCACCAACCAATGTGTTAAAGTCTGTTGCTTGAACTAATCCGCCAACTGAATATGTCATTGTTATACCTTATTTTGATACCATAACTATTGACAGTACTGTTCCCAAACCATCATCAAGTTTATCAGCTAATGCACGACCAATAATGTTGAACGAATTAGCTTCGCCCTTTTTCGCAGCACGGGCAATACCATTACCTGCACTGACTAAGCGATCATTCTTTTTTACAGGTCCGATAACTTTTACATTAACTCTACCTGTCATAGCTACTGGTGGATGAGTAGTATCATCACCAGCACCCGAGTTCATCAAATAACCCGCAGTTTCTGAGATTACACCAAATACATCTTCGCTCAATTCATATTTTACTGCGGTAATTTCTTTTTCTCCGCCCAATTCAACTACAGTACCAGCATCATAATAGTTATCTGATTCAAATCTTTCTGCCAAGTCAGCATATGTCGCATTTAATCTACTTCCACCACTCAATGTCCAATTACCAGTAATTTGTCCTGGAGTACCTGAGCCACCTGTTGTAATATTAGCAGTAGTAACACTTGATACTGAAATCGCACCACTGAAACGAGAAATACCATTAGATCCTGTTAAGTAATCATAGACATTTCCGTTAGTATATGTTCCTGCAAAACTAACTGGAGTACCATTAGCATAGTAGTAGTTGTCAGTTCTAATACCTAATGCAGGACTTCCACCTGAAATAACAAGATTACCGCCAGTGACCCATAAACTTGTTCCTGATATACTGTTTGCTGTACCAGAACCATTTGCTGTCCAAGTACCAGTCAATACACCGTTAGTAGATGTCCCGCCAGTTGTAATAGTAGTAGTATTAGTAGTGCCTAAATTTGCAGTAGTAATATTAGCAGTTGCAATTGTAGCTGTTGATGTGACTGTTGCCAATCTTACTGTAATAGTATCACCAGTGAAACCATTAGTAACATTAATATTATTTGCTTGCAGGTTACCAGTGACTGTGACTGAACCAAATGTTGTTGTTCCGCTGCTAGAAGTTGTAGTTAATGTTAACCATGCACTTGCATTAGTTGTACCATCAGCTGGGCATAGATTCAATGTGTTTGTATTAGTATTATACCAAAGTTGACCCTGCAGTGGGTTAGCTGGAGGACTTACATTAGCAAAACTTTCTAAAATATGAACCATATTCGTATCTAAATATTGCCCATATCCAGCATAATTTCTACCAGGAAGTGCTAACGAACTAGCACTTGTATTGATAGTACCATCAGCAATGGTTGTTAGCACCTGTCCATTGCTTTTTATAATTGTATATGCCATCTGATATTACTCCGATTTTCTTATTTATCTTTAAATTGTGACCAAGTTAGTCAAGCTCTGAATCCTAACAGTGTAGTCAATTTGAATTTGTCTATTCAAACTTTTTTGCACAGGGTGAAAAACAACATGAGTTAATAATCTTGTTACAACTGAACCTGCTGAGTTTGTACCAATATTGGCTAGTAATCCTAACTCATCAAATACATAACTAGAATCCATTTGTGTACTATTGTCAAAAGCATATTGACCTGCTGGTTCACCGTAATCTAATAAACACTCAACTAAAATATCTGTATAAACTGTACCTGAAGTATGTGTAACTGTCATCTTATTGCGTGTTGGATCTAAATTAAAAACACTAGTATCATCTACGATTTTTGCGTATGTTTGGTTATAAAGCGCAGCGTTTTGTCCATTGACATTGGGAGGCAAATAAGTAATCACACCGGTATCACTAACGCTAGCAGCGCCGTTACCAAATGCCATTTGATATATTTCCCCGTAACCACGGTTACTTAGTGTTTCCGCAATAGAAATGGACATATTTTCGTAGTTTATGGCATTTTTCTTATCCACGAACATTTCACCACTATTTGGGTCATAAATTTTTAAAAAACCCTCTACTGAATATGTTAAATTAATTAATGACATTAGTTATCGCCTCGCATCTGTACTAATACTTCTTTTGTGTTTGGATCTGTTATTTTAACGCTGGAAGAAAAATAAAACCCACCATGCTCATTGGGTTTCTTACTAGGCCTTTCGGGCGTTTGCTTATTGATTTCTTCCGCTTTTTTGTTCATATATTTATTTATCTTTAGTTAGTATTCGCTCTTAGGAATATAGCTGACGGGGTTTCCGCTATTTGTAATGGATCTCCCTCTACTGTATTGTAGATTCCAGGTATAGGATTCCAAGTCAATTCGTAACCCACATCAGACAATCTATTGGTGACTAACACTCCGTAAACTTCATTATATTTTGGAATATATGTAAGTTCTCCGGTCGTATTTGCCCCTCTTGTCAATTTAGTCAATGTATTTGCAGACAAATCACATTCAGCAAACATAATTTGCTCCCCATTGACAAAAATCAACCCACCTTCAACAGAGGTAATTGTCAAATTATCCCCGGTCGTTACTTGTGCAAAAATTTGTAAAATAGGGTCAGTTCCTATAGCAGTAACATTGTAGTTAATTGGATTGACCAATGTAGAAGTAGTATTGTTATAGACAATAACTTGCACGATACTATTCTTATTGGAAGTTAATCCAATATTATAAACTCCTGCTGTAGGACTAGGAGTTGTTACAGTTTGTACAACAGTGTCAGTAACATGAGTAGCATCATGTAAGTAAATGACTTCATCTGTGTAACTTAAAGGTTGTACTAACCATGTTCTAGTTTGTGTATTAGTTCTATAAACTGATCCTGCGCCATCTGGTGCTACATTCAACAAATATGTCATTTGATTTGGTGTTGCAGTTGGCATCATACTGGTAATCGTAATTACATCACTACCGGTCACTGCTGTTAAGATAGTCAAATAATTGTTTGCCTGTATCTTCATTAATGAAGAAGGAACACGCTTTCCATTTATTGTAACCCATAGTCTAGCCGTATCAACTTGCTGGAAAGTAGAGTCAATTACTAAAGAATTATCTTTTGTAATTATTCCACCGGATATATATGAATTTACCTCAGTTACTGGATAGTTTATAGCATTTACTAAAGGATTATATGGTTGGAAATATAATTCAACTGTTGAAGAATTTATAATTCTAACATAATATGTGTTATCATTTAGCTGATATGAACCATTAACTCCATTGATGCGAACTATGTCATTCTGTGCAAAGTTATTAGCTACACTTGTAGTTACGCTTACTGCATCTAATCCACCTAAAGTACCTAGCACATCACCTGTTTGAGATGTTAATACAACTTCTACGCCGTGTTCATCTGATATAGTAAATTGTGTTGGGTTTACAATAGAACGAACATAGTATGCTCTACCTAATAAACTAATATTACCTAAGTTAGATAACATAGCGGTTCCAGTTTGCCCAGCAGTTCCGCTACCAGTAGCAGTAAATATCACACCAACAGTATTAGAACTAGCACCTAATGCTACAAAGTTAGTATTACCAACGAATTTAATTTGATATTGGTATCCTACAATAAAGTCACCTGTTAATGTAATCCCAGCTTGAAATACTATTGGCTGTCCCACATATTCACTTAATATTGAAGTATCGTTACATGTAACATAATTTGTTCCATTAGTAGTATCAGACACTCTAATAGTAGTGATAGGAGCTGTAATAGTGTTATCAACATTTATTATGTTATACACTTCAATTCCAGTGATATCATATTGAGTATTAAAATACTGTCTATCAGTTGTGTTATAACTAGTTACTGCAATGATGCTGTCTGCTGCAGGTGGACTATTAAATGTGATAGTATTGTTGTTAGCTAATATAGTATATGCAGTATTCAATAGTCGTAATCCATTAACTTCTACTACTGCATTTATTGCATTAATATCATCTATATAATTCACTAAGTTATATGTAGCTGCTCCAGTTGAAGTAATTACTTGTGTTTGCGGGACAGTATATCCATATTGAGGAATAGACTCACCTAATAAGCTATATACCAAATAATCAACATCACTGTTATATTGTGCAGTATAAATTATCTTACCAGTTATTCCGTTATCTGCTAGTCCAATAGCGTAATCATTGGTAATGATAATTGCACTACCACTTGCATCTGTTAATGACAATACAGCACCACCTTGAGTTTCTGAAATAGTAAATTCAGTGTCAGATACGATTGAACTTATATAATAAGTCTGATGCGGTGCGATTACTCCACCAAACATTGAGCTACTAAACACTATAGGAGAATTAACTGGCATAACACCAGTTGAATTAGCATTGGTTACTATTGTATTTGTACCTGATTTAGTTTCTACTACTGTAGCAGTTGTACCTAATAATAATGCTGTTCCATTGTGGAACATTGAAGGAGTTGACCATACAGAACCTGTTCCTACTTGGATAGTTGCTTGCATACTTCCACTTGCATCTGTCAATGCAAACACTGGACCTGCTATATTATTAACTAAACTTTCTGATATAGTAATTTTATTAGATACAATTCCTATTGTTTTTACATAGTAAATTTGACCTTCTACGATGTTACCAAAAGCGGTACCAAAAAACTTGATAGGTCCATTTAATATAAATTTAGATGCATCATCACATAGAATCGTATCAGTACTTGAGAAGGTTTCTGTGACAGCTACTTGAACTGGTATAGACAAAGGTCTTATTAGTCCTGAACCCTGTGACATATATCCAGTATAATTAGCATCGACTAATATTTCTTGGAATCCAGTAGTTGCGTTTAATCGTATAGGATCATTGACTGTACTAGATTTTATTAGTTGATTTCCATTACCAACTTCATATACATCAATACGCAATATGTCTCTATCGCTAGTAGTGTTAAAGTATATTGGACTATCTAAAGTAATATTTGAATTAATCCAATCTATTGAATAATTAACACCTTCATAAATGCTTTCACTTAATCCAGTTGTATGGTTAATAACAAATACACTTATTTGTGCAGGAGTCTGTGTTACATTTAAGAAACTGTAAACAGTTTGTGTACCGTTTGCTGGTGCTAATTCTAATGAAACTACATTATATCCTACATGCTGATATACAGTTTCATCCCATGTAGTACCTGGTCTAGTATTAACAATCATAGTCATGTTATCAGTTACTACACCTGGAACTAATTCTTCAGGTCCATAACCATACATGAAATCATTACCTTGAACAATGTACGGTGCTGGTGCAGAATCAAAGAATGATGCTAATGTCCAATTAATTGCATCACTACTTGTCAATACAGTGTTGTTTTCTCCGATAGCTACATAAACTGATGAGTTACTATTCCAAATAACATGATTTAAATTCTCAGTAGTACCTGATGTTCTTGCAGTCCATGTTATTCCAGGATCTGCTGATGTTAAAATAGCACCACTATCACCTACAGTAACAAATAAATTAGTACTTGGATTCCATATAATATCATTCAATGTAGGTGTTGTACTAGGAGTATGGTTGAACCAAGTAGTAGAGTTAAAGCTAGTCCAAATTGCACCATCTTCGCCTACAGCGATTATAACATCACTATTTCCTGTTACTGCATTAAATCCTGAAGTGGTACTAGTAAATGTTACTTGATTCCATACAGTACCATTTGTGCTAGTATATATCAGTGGAACATTTACTAATGAAGATCCTGATAGTCGTTGGCCTAAACCAACTGCCATAAACCCAGTAAATCCTGCGGTACTTACATATGATACATAATTAAATTCATTATCATATCCATTAGTAAATGCATATCTTTCAGTCCATGTAATGCCATTAGATGAAGATTGTATAGTGTCACCTACCGCAACATACAACCCACCGTTGTATGTAACATTGCTCATAGGACTATAAAATGTACTAGCTGCCCAGTTAATTCCATCAGTACTATGCAACATAGGTGTAGCATTGTTCTCTGCCGCCAATAGATATACTCCACTGTCAATTAAAAGATCAGTTACACCTATTGGTTGATTAGCTATCTTTGTTATATACCAATTTACTGCATCAGTACTAGTTGCAATTGCTGAATAAGTAGTGGTTTCAACACTAACTATATACTTTGCGCCATCCCAAATAATTGCTTTTAAATCTAATCCTCTTGGATAGAAAGCTTTATCTGTTAAAATAGTATCAATGGTATATTCATCTGCGGGAGCAAAACTATTACCTTGATATGTACTCTCAGGATAAGTTATTCCAGAAACAAGCTGAGTTAAATCTACTCCAGGCATGTTTACTGTAGGTTGATAGTAACCTATAATTCTATCTAATGCATTTAATTGTCTATCTCGTGAGAATAATAACTCCCACTTACCAAATTCAAATTCAGAATCATTATTACTAATGATACACTGATATACATTATTGTTGAACTTGACAATGCTAGGTTCAAAATAGTATGGTTCAGGTAAGAATACATAATCACCTATTTTTGCCATTGTCAATGATCCAGATCCAGTTGTTAGTGATAATGGACTTCCACCTAGTGTAGTAGAAATAGTAATCGTAGTTGATGTAGGTATTGTCAATATATAATAAGTTGATCCTAATACTAAACCACCAAATGCACCAAGGTTATATATATTCCCAGTGAATACGATAGGATCATTTATTCTAAACTGACTAGTATTTGCTACAGTAACGGTATAACCTGATGTTGCTGTTGCTGTTGTAGTTGTTATTGGTTTGTATGGGAAATTTATACCACTAACCGGTATTTGTAGTTTTGGATCTTGATATACTCCAACAGTATTACTAGTCAATACTTTAAAATAATATTTTTCAATTACACCAGGAGTTCTTCCTGAAGTAATAACTGAAGTTATTCCACCTGTGCTATTAACTGAATTAACAGTCAATGTCATATCATTTAATGTAGTTGAGCCACCTAATTCATTACCAGGAATAGTTATTGTATTAGATACTGTATAACCAGAGCCAGCATTAACAGTATATGTGATGTATCCACCCAAAGCATAACCAACATCAAATGTTGCATGGTTAGCAATATTTTGATACTGTGTTAATTTTACTGGTCCCAATTGAGAAGTCAATGTTTCTGATACTTGTACATATGGTTCACCAGTCCCAACCATTGACCCAGAGTCATTGGTTACAACAAATACAGTAGAACCATTTCTAGAAATAGTGAAACGACCTTCACCTGATGGAGGGCTATTATCAATAGTAAGAACATAATACAATGTATTCAATGAAATGCCACCCAATGCTGTGCCAGTGAATGTCAATGGCATACCTTCATATAATACATCTGTAGTATATGTGTTTGTACTAACTGGAAGTACCAACCAATTACCTGAACTCTGTGTGTTTGTTACATTAACTGTAGCAACTCCAGAATTTAAAACTGTGTACGGTCCACCAGAAGCAGTCAACCCGCCAATATCATCGGAAATATTAAATTCCATACTATTATAGATATTAGTAATTCCTCCGCTACCTACACTTAAACTAAGTCTATTAACGGTTGCCAATGAAGCAAATATAGTTCTTTCTAATAAATTAGATGCAACTCCATATACACCTGTTATAGTGTTTGATGATGTAGGATATAAGGTGAACTGTTCTCCATTTACTTGTCCAGGACTTAATGGAGATGGACCAACATTCAATACCATTGTACCTGTTGTAGAGGTTAATGGTATAGTATATTTTTGACTTGTTAATACACATGATCCAGAACTAGTAGTCAATGCTACTGTTGCGCCACCTATTGACTCTGATATTGAGAATGTAGTTCCTCCTGCAAAAAGAGAAGTAACATAATATGTTTGTCCTGCAACAAGACCACCAAATGTGTTTCCAGTAAATATGATAGGTTCATTGACTGATAAAACAGTTGTTGTAGCACATGTGATCGTAGCGGCCTGTGTAGCAGTACCTGTTCCAAGACCTATATTAGTAGCAACAAAAGTTACGCCTACTTGATTGACAGATGCACCAATGTCTATGAAATTAGTAGTACCCAATGAAGTGATAGTATATGTATTACCTATTACAAAAGATCCTGCAGTGAATGTTGTAATTGCAATGGTATTTGTAATTGAAAATATAGTTGGATTGCTAATTGATGATACAGTAAAATAAGCATTATTAATCACCGTAGTGACATAATATATTTCATTTGCTGTGATGCCACCAAATGTAGTTAATGTTGCAGTTCCTGTACCAGTTCCCACCCCAGTAGCAACAAAAGTTAATCCAATAACATTTTTAGTTGCTCCAATTAATGTAAAGTCAGTGTTACCTATACTTTGAATTATATATGATTGTCCTGTTACAAAAGATCCTGCAGTAACGGGTTGTGGATTATTTACTGTAAAGAATACAGGAAGACCTGTATATAATTTAGAAGTTCCTGCTTGTCCTGTAGGAGTCAACTCAACACAGATTGCATTTGTACCTGCTGTAGTGCTGCTTACCGTTCTTAATTGATCATAGTTGATTGTCAATTCAGCCAAGTTTGTTACTTCGCCTACCAATAAAGACAACCCTGCAGATGGTACTGTAGCTGTTGTTAATGTATATGTTGCTCCTGGTACATCGTTTTCATCTACTGTAGCAGAAATAGTAAATCCAGTGTCTTCCATTACAGATGTAAGTATGTTTGGAAGTTGTACCAATGATTTTACATAGTATGTAACATCTTGAACTAAACCACCTACAGTTGCTCCTTGGAATTTTACTGGCATACCAATATAGAAACCAATAGTAGAACCTAATTGGTAATTAACATTTGAGCCACCTGCACTAGGATTAATTCGTATAGTATTAGGATACGCTGAACTAGAACCATATGTTTGGACAGTGGCTCTTGTTCGTGAAGACCAAGATAATGTTTGTTGGTTATTCACATCTAATATTTGAAATGCCATTCCTTGCGCACTAGCTAAAATACTATCAATTGAAGGATTTGAACTTTCTAGTGTTACTGTTGAAGAGGAAGTTTGAGTTGTACTTGGGAATATCTTTGAACCATAAAACTCACCTGATGTCCATTCGGTAATTTTTGATGTGTATGAAGTTCTATCTAATCTCAATGTAATGATATTTTCTCTGATAGGCAATGAGTTAGCGATACAGGATGCAAACGCTCCCAAACTAAACCGTTGGTTTCCACTACCAGTAGTTCCAAAAATAACTCTGTTTTGATTATTGACAGCATCATAATAAGATGTGTATAATGCAAATAATATTACAGGATTTGAAGATATTACATTTACATAATATCTTTGTCCGTCGATTAAACCAAGAATTTTAGTAGAACCTGCAGGTACATTATATTGTACTAAATCACCAGTTTGTAATGTTGGTTCGTTTAGTTGAATTTCACTATTTATAATTTCTACTTGTGAACTGTCAATGTTTAATACGATTGATGGGTCAATTATAATTTCAGGTAATACAGCATAACCCTCACCTGGATCAAGAACTGTAACGCCAATTACTGTATCCAAATTCATTATAGGTTGTAATTTTGCTGCAACTCTTGGTGCAGGATATACAGTCGTGTCAATGTATGCAGTGACTACTGGAGGTGTCGTATATGCTCTACCTTCATTCAATACTAGCACGCCAGGTAAATCTATGAATATTTGTTCCCCGGGCAAATGTATTGCTGCTGTTGTGCTATCAGCACCACGGAATAAACCTAATAGTTGATTGTTACCAACATCAACACTTGAATAGCTAATTAGTTCAGTACCAATTAATATCGTTCCTGTCACTGGGAAACCAGAAGCATTATTAACATAGCAAGTAGTTGTGTTTAATGCCAAATATGATTCTAGAGTTGCGATTGGATATTCTTTTTCACCTGCAATACTTAATCCATAATTTTCATACCATTGATTATATGCTGGGTTTTGCCAAATGGTGTCAGTGTTTAGATATTCATTATCCAATGATGGATTGGCGTAAACTAATGCAGGAGATATAAATTGATCTACTGAACTATTATATTGAGCAGGCAAATCAAAGTCAGTGATGTCACCTTCGAATATATCTGTTCTAGTATACTTAAATAAGAAATCCTTGATGACCACATGATATGGTTTAGCTTCGTTTAGGTATCCTTCTAAGAAAAGTTGATTATCTGAACGGAATACTTCTAAAGGTAATAACTCACGAATCGTATGTGATACATCAACTAATGAAGTTTTGTTTAACCATACCAAGTAATTTTGACTTTCAATTGTTTCTGATTGAATATATTCAAATAATAAAATCAAACTGTTGTTTCTAAAAATCAATAATTCATCAGTATAAATTTGTTCGTTTAATGCTCTAATGATGTATCGTGTTTCAGTACTTGGATATGTGTCAAACAAATCAGTGTCATAGAAGTTGTTTCCAAAACCTAAACCAGCATTAGCATAATCCCATAAAGAACTATTAAATTCAACGGTACCATTTTGTAAGCCGATTCGTAACCAAGTATTATTTACTGTGTAAATGTATGTCTCAGACAATCCTGCACCATTCATTGCAACAGTTACGATTGTTCCTGTTGCTACATTTAATGTAGCTAAATCAGCATATAGAGGAACTTGTAATGAAGATTTAGTATTATTGCTGTATCCAGTTGCCCACCAGTTAATAGGAGTCCAGTAGTTAGTAGTATCAAAAAAGTCACCAGATGTATACAAGAATGTTGGGTTCTTTAATTCTAAAATAGGGAACTGTGCTAGTACTGTATTTGCATACTGTAGATAATTTTCTAATGCACCAAATCTATCTGTAAAGAAGCCTTGTCTTGGTCTAGATAGTACACCTGTTCTAACTGCAGGTGGCAAAAAGGGATCAGGAACTACTGCACCTGCATTATCGACACCCGATAAACTATCTAACATTTTATTATATAGACCGATAGGTTCTGTTATTCCAATCGAACCTTGATATTGGAAACTTGCACCTGACCCAGGGACACCAGGTAAGAAATCATCTGCAAAGTTTGCACGGATTAAATTATATTCAACATTTAAAACATTATCGTTATTGCTAGTTGCATATCCAATATTAATTACAGTATCAATACCGTTTAAGTAATCTGTTGAATTGTATAGCGCAAAGGTGTTAGGTAATAATGGAGCAAAATAACTTATTCCAGTAGCCTGAGGCTGAGTGATATAAGCTTCTAATGTAGAATCTGCTAATGTCTTACCTAGTTGTTGGAATACAATATTAGTGTTTCTTACCCAGAAATAATAAACTGGAACGACTACACCCTCAGCATTAATAACGCCATGTGTTACATAATTTTCAATACTATAAGGTGTACCTGGACCTGTGTATGATGATGGTAAAACATTACTGACTATCCAAGAATATACAGCAACATCACTGCCAGGGAATACTCTACCCCAATACTGACTGTTATAGCTAACATCATTTTGGTGATAGTTTAAGAAGCGAGTATTAGATGTGTCAAACCATAATTGACCTACTTTGTCTGCACCCCAAACTAATCCACGCTGTGTGTTGCCAGGACTATTATAACTAGCAGGATCTATGTTAGAAACAACATCAAGATTTTCTACAACTGCTCCTAATAGTTTACCTTGTAGTGGATCAATGTAATCTAGGTTATCTAATGTTTCATTAGTACTTGCACTGAATAATTGAATGTTAAACACACCATTAATATCTACTACAGGTGCTGAACTTCTGTATACTGACCAGTCAGGTGTTGCAGAAGAACTTGAATATATTACCACCTGACCAACATCTACATTAAGATTGCTTGCTGGATTAAACTTAGGTGATCCTATGACAACTGTACTATCATTGAAATCTAATGCAGCACCAAACATAGGTTGTAGACCGTAATCTAAATTGATAGCATTTGTGCTTTGTGCATATACAAATTGTCCAGGCTGTGTTAAACTTTCATTGTACACTGATAAGTAATCAAACATGTACACTGCACCTGCATTATTGAAGGTGTCTATCCACTTAGTAGTATTGTTGTCAAATATTGTGTCATTGTCAACTTCATCATCTGTGAAGTCAAATGTTGTAGCTACATATCTTGTACCAGTAGGTGCGCTAACAACAATAGAACCAGTGACACTATCCAACTTAATTGCTGAACCAAATTGTGTTGGCCCTGTTAGGTGAGGACATAAGATTATTTGTGTTTGATTGTATAATGTTACACCCATCATAGACAATGTATCATCATTTAATACAGTCAATGATAATTTTCTATTTGGAATACCAATTGCATTTTCAATCAATGCAATTATTAATATACCATTACTATCACTAGCTTGTACATTTGGAATGTTTGCAGCATTGATAACACTAGCAGCAGTTGCCGCATTACCAATTGGCAATGTAACTAGGAAGTTATTCAATAATATATTTCTAATAGAAGTTATATTACAAATAGTTGTTCCAATAATGATACCATATTTTTCACCACCGTTAGTGAATCTATGTACTGCACCTTCGTCATTTTGTGCGTTTAATTCAAATGGTGCACCAACTAATATTTCATTAGCAAAAGTGTTTGTTGCAAGACTATATCCAAACTCTGCACCCAAATTAGGTGTTTGACCATTGTCTAATGTTTGTTCTAATATAAAATTACCACTGCTTACAGTAATTAAATCTCCTGCAACTAGTGTAGGAGTTGTCTGACTATATACATAAAATTGTGAATCAACAACTGCATAATAATTATCTGCAAGAACAAGTCCATTAACTGTTACTGTTAAAGGTGTAGTATTTACATTTACTATCATTGAACTTCCAGGACCGTCTGTAGTTAATGCAACTGGAGATCCGCCACGCATCAATGAAACTTGGAATTGAGTAGAAGTAAAACCAGGAAGTATATAATATACTGTATTAGGTAACAAAGATTTAGGTGATAATAAAGTACCTGTTAGTACTACGGGCGCGCCCGCAATAAAACCTGTAGTACTAGCTACTGTAATTAAATTGCTGCCACTAGTGGTATTAGTTGCAACTTGTGTTATAGTATTAGGCGTCCATGCTAACTGGAATACTAATGGGATATAAGGTTGACTTGCAGTTTGTGCAATAAAGGATTGCACTGTTCTAGTGAATACATAGGTATATCCATAGTTGGTTGTGTTAACATCGTAATTCGTGCCAGGAGCACCTACTATTACTGTATCACCGTAATAATCTGTTGTGATACTGTAACCAAACTTATCAGTATCGGCCGCGCCAATATCAAGTACAGTCGTGAAAGTATATTGATTTGTTAAATTATTGAAGTAATAAACATACACTACACTGGTATAGTCTACTATTGCAGAAATATATAACCAGTTTTTATCACCTGAGATAGCAGATGCTTTGCCCCATTCTGTTATCCCCATTTCAGGTGCAGATATGGTTTGGTATAAAACAAAACTATCTTCAGTCGTATTTTGTATTAGTTGATATACATATAGATTGTTAGCTGTTGGTTCAGATATAATAAAGAAATCGTCACTGTATGAAATAGCTGATCCAAATGATAATCCGTGTGTTATAGTTTGGTCTATAACATATTCATTGATTATTGAATTATATACATACCTATATACTTGTCCATTAAGTGCATCACCAACTAGATATCCCATTTTGGCAGTATATGCTACTGCGCTACCTAATGATTCACTTGCTAGTTTTGTAATTTCACTAGTATATTGGTAATTCAATGACTTGCGGTAAACAGCCCAGCTACCATCATTGTTAGTATCAACCCATACTTTTAATTTATTAAATTCATCAGTAATTAATGATGGTAGTTTTCCTATTTCAGGTGCTGTAGCAACACGCTGGCTTTGCATTTGGAACCCAATACCCTGACCAGTTACATTAGTTATCTGTGGGTCTAATGATAGATTAATGATTAAACTAAACGGATCTACTATTGCTATTGCAATATAATAATTGTCAATCGCAGCATTAAAATTAACAATAGCAAATAATTGGTATTTTGTTAAATTATGTGCTGATCCAAATGTAATAGTAACTGTTCCATTTAGATTATTTCTAGCTTGTATTACAGTTCCTAAACTGCTTGGAGTATATACATTCCAACTACCTAAATAGTTAGCTAACCAAACATAATCACCTACATAGAACTGACTAATAGGTACTACTGTTCCTGCTGCATTTTGAGCAGAAGATAAACCAGCATAATAATAACTAGCCATCTTAACATCATTGAAGTTTACATATCCCGCAGTAGGATATAGTGAAGATGTAGTTGTACTTGAAATAGTAGGTAATACATTTGCAGAAGTTATTGGTCTACCATAATTATATACTGAATATGTTGGTACTTCTTGCTGACTGCCAACTGTGCCAACACCATCGGTCAATGATACAATGAATGGGTTACTAGATAACTGTGCTTGATCTAATCTAAATTGAATAAAGTTATTATTTAAAACTCCATTGAATTCACCTGACTCAATAGACCAATTTTCATATATATCATAATCAATACCACCCTGTGGCAAGTTAGCACCCTTAAATGCACTTAATGCATTTAATGTGCCTTTTTCCTTAATCATGTTTTTGTAAACATTGACTTGTGTGATTTCTGTTAAATCTGCTGTAACCAAGTAATCTCTTGGGCGATATCCAATCAAACTAAAACTTAGTAAGTCTGCATCGTTTTCCAATGACTCACGATTTACATCATAATACAATGTGCTTTCGTATGATCTAGTTTGACTGTTTAATAACAATCCCTTCTGTATCTCATTATAAGGTACTTCCTTCCAATCAACTTGATTGAAAATTTGTGAAGCTTGAATTATCTTTAATGCAGACCAATACTTATTTTTGTATAATACAATTGAACCTTTAGTATAGTTTGTTTCTGTATTCCATTCAACGATATTATCTTGATTTAAAATAAATCCATATGGATTTAATGTTCCGTTCCACTCTGCTGTTTTTGTTCCACGAACATAGATACGGTTTTGTCTTAAACCAGTTACAAGATTATAAATTGTGTCATTGAACAGTGTTGTATTATCAAACACAACTGCATGTTCCATGTTACTTATATTGAATTGTCCATAACTAATAGCATCACCGCCATTCAATGTTTGAACTGTGAATAGAGTTCCATCACGAACAACAGACATGTCTGTATTTTGTATTGGATACAAGTTTTGATTTAATATGAAATTAAATTGTTGCAATGTCAATGGCTGAACAATATAGCTATCTTTATTAATAGACAATAAGCTAGCTGCAGGATTTATTGTTGTAACACTTCCTGGTCCCCATCCTATTTGTGCCCAATATAAGAACTCACTAATCATCTGTCTCCAAGTAACAGGTATTCCATTTTCAATTGAATCAAATACCATACCCTGTGATTCCAAATATTTGCCGTAACTATTTAAAAATTCAGCAACTTGTTGAACATTATAAAACTCTGTACCATATGGTACTATTGTTGTTTGGTCATAGAATTCTGTTGATAATGTTATTGTTAAGTTTTCAACACTTATTGAATCTGTTACTGCTGTAACTTTAGGAACCAATACAGTAAAGTATGCATTTGTTTGTGAGTTACCAAAGACTTTAAAGCCGTTCGTTGTTATTTGTATAACCACGCCACTATAAACTATTCTATCAAATGGTTGATTTTCGTATAACAATAACCCATAACTTTCGTTAGGAATTAATAATGCACTGTTGTTTGCATTTGCTGAACTTTTCTCAACATAGAAGTTTAAGAATGTCTTATCACTATAACCAGCCATGCGATAAATCAATCTTACATCTAGGTTATTCAATAGGCTGGTAATGTTAGTTGTGGCATCAATACCAACTTGTTTTTCATAATCAACTATCCAATTGATATAGCTAGTTACAGCAGTACCCGAACCATATACTTGAATATCGCTAGGCACTAGATGACTTCTATCGTTAACTAGATATTGATTGAACTCAGCATTATACTTGTAGATGTCAACATCAACACCTAAGTTGAAAAACTCTGCTGGCTTAGTTAATGCTAATATTCGCATTAAGTCAAAGGGCCATGTGCTACTGCGGCGATAGCTGAATTCTGCAGGGCCAACATCTCCTACTACCCAATCTTTTACAAAACCATATTGATCATAGTTACCTACTATAGATACAAACGGTGATACTAGATTACCACTACTATCAACTGGTAATACATCTAATAATCCATTACGGACAAATTTTGGTATAACGATAGGATTACCATCGTTCCAATCAATACCCTGGGCTAAATCACCCCATAATACTAAGTTATCACTTGTATATGGTGCTGCACCATAACGGCTAGTCCACCATGATGGTTGATCGGTGTATCCAATCATTTCCCAAGGAGTTGCATTGGGAGTAGATGTATCATAATAATACAAATACAATCCTCTAAAATATCCTTGTTCTATTGGTTGTTTATTTATTTTATTACCACTATTATCATAATTGAAGGTAAATTCATTATTCCTGTTATAGATTTGTCGTTGGTAATCAATTCTGTTCTCACCAACCCAATTTAAGAATGCCTCGGAATATATTTGTAAAAATTCGGCATAAGAATAATCTGTATTTCTAAAGAAACCAGGCAAAATTTCATACAACTGTACTGGTATTACATTGCTTAGTTTTAAGTTATTGTAGACACGGGTTTCATATTCAAGTAATACTTGATCTCTGAAATCTATTAATTTACCGGTATCTGGATCATAATCCCCATATAGTTTATTATATGATCCATCATGTCCTACTATAAAATATGTAGGAATTGTATATGCGGTATCTAATACTACTCCTGGAATTGTCGCAGGATATAATCCTAATTTAGTAGGAGTATTTGGAACATAATTACCATATGTTTGATAATACTCATTAATTGTAATCTGATCACCTGGCAATAAATCAGTAGTAATTGTTAATGAAGGGCTTGTGCTACTAACGGTATAATCAACATTATAAATTAACTGACTAGTTAAACCATTTCTAGTCAAATATACAAGTACGCCATAATAATTGGCAGTAGAGAAATCATATATTCTACTTAATTGATAAGAACTAACTTCAAGTGAGTTTCTGAAAAGATAAGTGTTTGAAATGTAAGGTGCTTTAGTAGGAAGCATATCACTCCAGAAGAATGACTGGTCTTCTGTTTTACTTAAAGTAATTTGCTCCATTACATAATCTAACATCTCTGCAGGAGTCTGCATTACTGTGAGCGTAGATGCATTATTAACTGTATCAATTAATAAATTCTTAAAAATTATATATTGTCTGCTGTTATAAATCAAAGAGTCAAATAAGCTATGATCCTGTTTGCGTAAGAATGTTCCTGGTAATACTAAACTTGCACTGTTTTGTATAATTGCATTACCCCATGGAACTAAGTTACCTAAATCACGATAATTATTTGGACCAAATACTTTACCAACTGTGTTAGGATTATTGTAGAAGATACTCTGATATTGACTGCGTATCTCTCCAACATTAGCAGTTGTTATATTTGCATTGAATGGGTTATTGCTAAGATTAATAGGAATCTGGTAGTATGCGGTAGGACTTACTTGACTACTATAAATCAATACTTGAACAGTTCCACTAACATTCAATAAAATATCACTTAATGTTGGAATAGTAATAGTTGTAGTAGTATCAGTAGTTGTTACAGTGTATGAAGTTGTTGCTAAAAATTCATTATCAATATATACTTGAACCGTAGGCCAATTAGTTGAACTAGAACTGTTTGGTGCTATGTCACACACAAATACATTAGATATAGTTGGATCCCAAGAAAAGTCAAAAATTTGATATTGTATGCTAGGTGATACTGCTGTCTGCCATCCTAATTGTCTAACAAGATTTAAATTAGCAAAAGTTACAGTATTAGCTGATCCAAAAGTTATCTGAGGCAATGTATAGTTATAAACATAACCTGTGTTTACATTTTCTGTTACAGGAGAAACACCTTGAACATATGTAAATGTTTGAGAATTTAAAGTGACATCAAAACTAATGTCACCAATATTATCAACTGAACTATATCGTATTGGGAATCCTAAAATAGGATCACTTGTACCAGTGCCTATTCCATATGCAAATAATGTTGAACCAGTAAATGATGAGCCACTGTATACTGTTTTGTCACCAAAACTAATACCGTTATTGTCAAACACATCAAATTTTGGTGCTTGATTTATTGTTATTTTTTGTTGTGCTTGTATCCAATTGATACCATCATAATAAAAATCTTTACCTTGATAGTTATATCCTCTGTATACCGCAGTTTGTTCTTCAACTAAAACCAATCCATCAGGTGCTTCAGATAATGTAATGATGGGGTCGCTACCTTGAGATATAGTAGAGAATTGTGCTACATATATTTTGTTTCTAACATTGCTATCAGTATCTACAGCAAAAACAACTCTTGCACCATCAAAGATAGAATAGTTATCTAATGATGTATCCGCTGTTACTAATGTCGCTGTTGATGTACCTGGTACTATAGATTGATCATACCAAAACACAGTCAATACTGTGTTTGATCCAACTACCTGAATATTACTGATTTGTGTTATTTGTGGCAACAAATCAGTTGAATCTGTAATATATTGATTAATTTCAAATAAACCAAATACATTTGCTGTAGGAACTGTAATGGTTGTAGAGTATGGATATGCTAATGCAGGTGTACTACCAGAACCATTAATTAATGTTAGTGTTGGACCTTGTCTTGTATTTGATAGTGTTATACCGTTGTTATTACTATTGATTGATGTAATGTAATAAGTTTCACCTGATACTAAGTTACCAATCGTAGAACCGGTAACTGTACCAGTACCTGTACCAGGACCAGTTGCAACGAATGTAACTCCCACTGCATTAATCGGTGCACCAACAAGAGTAAAATCAGTATCTCCTAAACTAAGAATAGTGTAGGTATGACCAGTAATAAGAGTTCCAGCAGAATATATACCAAATGAAATAGTATCATTTACATATACTCCAATAAGATTATTCAATACAACTTCATTAGTCTGTGCAAGTGTAGCTGTGGCTGTTTTTGTAACATAACCAGTCACTGGTGCAATAGTTGCATTACCAGTGGTATACCCTGCAGTATCTGGATAATAGTAGTTTGTTCCTTCTACATCTAAGAATGCATTAGTTGTCTTAGTGTCAATAAAATCGATAGGATTTTTACCAATTGCACCAGAATCAAATAATCTTAGATTAGGATAAAATTCAATTATTGGTCGTGCAGCTTTATTATCTGCTGTTGCTAGTTGAGTTACTAACTCAGGTGTATTATTATAAGCAGCGGTAGCAGTTATCACATCAATGTGAAACCAACGATTGGCTCTTGACCATGGGTTTCTATTGATTGCGTTTCTTGCAATAGTTATATAATCAGGGTACAGTGAAATGTACAAACTAGCATCATAGTTACCAACATCATATGTGGTAGTATCATATGGAATATATTCTGCCTCTGAGAATAAACCAGGTGATACCAATGTTGTCACTGGAATTAGTTCAATACTAGTACCGACTCCTTCAACATAATATTCAACATTATTATAACTTTCAGGAAATACATTTCCTTGAAATAAGACTTTTAGACCGTTTGTGAATACAACCCCATTAGGACTTGTGTAAGTTTGTTTACCTAAAATCTGTGTTTCTACATTTATCTCACTGGTATAATTACTATCAATTAATCTAATTACACCTACTTCAGAAGCGGATGTACCGTCTTGATAATATAGCGTATCTAATACTGCACTGTTGTAGGGTATTAATTCTATAAAGCCTTCAACATTTTTAAAGAAATTTCTATTAATCCATTCAGTACCAAACTTAACATTAATGTTTTGTCCACTTGGTATTTGATCACCAATTGTTAATTCAATAGTTGGGTTAGCGCCTTCGCCTACTAATGAGATATTATAAAAGTTTGACTGATTGTCAGCACCAGTGTTATAGAACATCATAGTTAGTCCATCTAATGATGTGACTCCATCTATGCCTCCAATTTGCAATACGGGAACACCATTAACTTGGTCATATGGTAATGTTGATACTACATCAACTGTATTATTGCCTGGAAGAACATACTGATCTAATGCATCAGTATATGGCACGGTAAATGTAACTGTACCTGTTTCTGCGCCGTTGTTAGTAACACCGTATACATCTCGTGTCTGTACATTAGGTTGAGTTGGGCTGTATCCAGTAACACCAGGTGCACCTTGTATCCAAAATTGACTTGATTGATTTACAGCAAATGTATATGTACCACCACGAAGTAATGTTAATGTGGGGTTAGGTGCACCAGTGGTTTCTGCGTCTGACGAAATCAAATATGCACCAGATCCATTTGTAACATTATAATTTACATAATTATATACCAAATTATTTGAGACAATTACTCTTTCTGGTCCAACAGGCAACCAATAGTATTGATTGAAGTTAATTATTTTATCTAAATCAGTAAAACTATCCCATGAGTAAAACTGACTATTGAATAGTCTGCTATTATCACTTGTCAATCCACCTTGTAGATTTAATGCATCCATGAACGCAGGATAGCTAATAAAATCATTTGCAGTAGCAGTTTGTGGTTTTAAAAATACAACCCCTGGATCTAATTGATAATCTGTTCTTGTTTTTGTAGGCTCAACAACATAGTAATCATTAGGATTAACACCATATCCAAACTTACTTCCAACATATCCTTGTATCTTTTCAGTATTGGGCTGTGCTACTAACTGATCTAATGTTGCTGATAGGAATTGAGCATTAGTTGGTGTTTTGAATATTTCGGGTAGAAAATCTATAGTTCTGATTCTTGTTGCCATCGTTAAGTCTCTTGTTATAATTATACTTATGCTATCTGTAATTCAGCTGGTGTGAGAGAAGCAATTACTAATACATCATTAGCGGTTGCTGCATTTACAAATATTTCATACGGTAAACATTTAATTTCATATAAATCACCAAAATGTAATGTTGGATCGTTTGGCACAAGTACACATGAGCTAACTAAATCTCCAATAGTTGAATGAATATATGCACTTAATTCACTGAAATAGAAAGTGTCTCCAAAATCCCAATTATTGATATTGAAATAATTATTCATCTGTGTTAATACTGCACTACGGATTTCACTATCACTTGCATTCGTATTAGCATTTTTAATAACCTTAATAGTACCACGCAATGCTGGATCAGCTTTAGGTCCAAACAAAGGCTTGAAGACAACACTATTTAAAATAGCACTGTCTGATAACATTTTGTAATTTTGAATTAAAGGATATGCGGCATTTAATTCAGTAATAGTTGGCTGTGCTGGTTCAGGAATAGTATTTGTACTATCTTGAATATAATTTTGATAAGCAGTGTAGTATGCTTGAGTTACTACATACAGATCAATAATATTAGTTGTAGCAGGATCAATGCGTGTAGTGTTGTTACTATTATGTCTATATTGATATTGCAAACCTTGACGACCTGGCTTCATACTGTATAGTGTTTGAGCAACTAAAGTATAGAAAGGTGTAGTGACTGTAGGATCTTGTACTGTGATATAGAAAATTCCAGTGATAGATGTTGATGGATCAGTTTCATTATATGCATAAAATAATTGTCCAACTGGGTAATCATATTTTACAACTTCAATATCATTTTTTGTTGCGTATTGTGATATAACATCTGAGCTAGGTATCAACTGTTGTCTTGTTAAATTAACTGCATCTTGAATAGTTTGGAAGAAAGTGTATACACCAATGTTTGATGCACCAAATACATATCCGGTAACTTCACTGAAGAAATCAGGGTCATCAATTATATTTCTATCGTATGGATCGATACTAGCAACTTCTACTTCAAAGTCATCAATATACCCATCACTTTGTACAGTTTGTCCAATAATGCTAGCAGTGATTGGCATCATTAATGGATATTTAGAATTAGGTTGTGTGTTAGTTTCTAATACTTTTACAAAGTCTTGTAATATCTCACCAGAGAAAGGATCATACACAAGTTTACCCTGTTCAAATGTAAATCGTATATCTGATACACTACCAAAATAATAAGCCAATGAGCGATATGTTACTGTATAACGGTTGTATCCCGGTTGGCTAGTAAAGTTAACAAAATAATTATTATCATCATAAGCACCGATACTCCAGCGATCTTGTGCAATGCTTAATGAATTGTCGAAAATCAATGAGAAATTTTGTTGAAGTTCCATTCTCACTAATGCTTCTTGTATTACTGCACTAGGCAATGTGTTATCAAATGCAGGTATTACAGTAGATAATATAGCACCATATGGGATATATCCATTTAATGTTACTGGACCTGTTCCATTAGCAAATTGTCCTAATCCATTATTATACCCATCACCTACAACATTCAATACAGTAGTCCAAATATAAGTTATATCTGATGGACTTGCAATACCACTGACCAATCTATATGAACTATCAAAGAAATATCCTGCAGGTGCAACAAATTTCAATAATGCACCCTTAGTTATATACTTTGCATTGTATGTAGAGTATGTTCCTATTGGGATAGGAGTATTGTTTCCGCCTATGATATTATAAAAATAACCAGTTAGACTATTTGCATCTACTGTACTAGTTTGCCAAAAAACAGTTCCATCACCTGGATCACTAACTAATGTTGTATCTGATGATGGTCCTACTGCATATCTAGGAAAGTTTTGTAGATAATATTGTTCCGAACGGGTATCACCTAAAATAGCCACTAGTGTGTCTGACAAGAAGGTTATGATATCACCAGTAGAATTTATAACTAATAATGAATTACCAATAGTTTCATCTAACCACATTCCACCATCGTTGGCAAAACTGTTTGTACTGGAATACTTTCCAGTTGGATCTAATAAATCTAAATTTTTACTAACACCGATACTACTACGATTTATTGCCTTTGACTTGATAATTGAACTATACAAAGTGTATGGGAAATTATTATAGTCTTCGCCGTTAACCATACGATTTTGTGTATAGTAGCGAGTTGGTGCTCGTTGTTTAATATCAGCTAATGACTCACGAACTTGTGCAGTTGATACTGGAACTTGTAATGCTAAACCAACAGTTAATGTTTCCACACGACCTACTCTGCTAACATAACTCATAGACACACTGATGTTCTGCATCTCAGTTGGATCAATAGTATAAGTTAATGCGTTACCTGCACGAACATATGCTAAGAAATTTCCAACTGGTATATTACTAAAAACACCATCACCAAAAATATAGCTAACTTGGTCGTTGTATCCACTATTTACAGAAAATATATTCTTTGCGGCTGACTCTGTTTGTAAATATGCGTCTGCGTATACATTGTCTACTTGATTCCAAAGACCTAATGCACCGTTTGATTGACTAATCTGATATAACCAGGTATCAGTATTATTAACACCCTGTATTTGACCTATGTCAACTACTTGATTAGATATTTGATTAGGTAAGTTAAATGGGAAATTTTGTAATGAGCCCTGTTTGAAATAAAAGAAGAAACCAGTATTTGGACTACCATACCCTAATTTATCATTGCGATATAGCATATTGAATTGGTTGGTAGGAGCTGGTGGAATTTCATAGATAAAATCTGTACCAACTGATGTTACACTACATAACTCAAAGTTCATGTTAATAGCATTAACTTGAGTCTTAAATGGAATTACAGGTGATGTGCCAGCTGGTATTTGAATTGCATACTCGTCAGTTTTTACTCCCACGATTTGTGCAGAGTTTCCAGGGCGGCCAACTTGTTGAGTGTTAATCAATGTTGCGTTAACAATAGTATTGAATTGGTTTAGCCAATTAGTATTAGCAGGATCGTTCCATAATACAGGGGTATTGCCTAATGGTGTTCCGTTTAAATCAGTAAGGTTTTGAGTAGTTTGAATACTTGTTACTTTTAAATAACCTTGACCAGCAATATTGCGCTTAGGAGTATAGCTTACTAAATTTGCTAATTTAATAACGCTATCTCTGCGTTCAGCAGTATCTATAAAGTTTTCTCGGGTATTTAAGTCATTACGAAAGGCCAAACCCTGACCCATGAATGCCATAACATCTAATAAGGCAATAAATTCTGAACTTTCAATATAGTCATTAAAAGTTTCAGGGTAATATAAACGCAAGTAATCTATAAAGTTCTTGCGTAATGTTTCGTAATCATAACTATTAAAATCAGCTTGATTAAATGTTTGGTAGATGGCTTTCCAGTCATTTACCCCAAAAATTGCTGATTGTTTTGAACTTGTAGCCATAATTTGTCTCTTTCATGTATTTATCATTACAGAAACCAGTGGTTTTTAAGGTTATTGTATAACAGCAATATTTGTTGCGCTGTTAAAGAATACGCTTAATAAAGAAGCTTGGTTGAACGGAGCCACAGCTAATTCAACTTCAAGTAATATACCAAGGTCTTGCGGATATGCTTTTACTGAGTTTAATATCATTCTAGGGTCAAGACTGGCTACTCTGCGTATTTCATCTTCTAATTGAAATTGCACATCTGCTGTGTTTGGGTCAAATACAAAACTCCATAGTGTAGTTCCATATTGAGGTTGTCCAACTTTTTCACCTTGTCTAATATTCAATGCATTGACAAAATCACGGACCACTAATGGCGCATCTACTATTGTATACTTTTTTCCAAGTATAACAGGTTGTACGATTGAACCATCGCCACCATCTACTCCGGCATTTAACGAAGTTGATCTGGGTTGGTTCGCATCAATTGTACTAAATCCGATATATGATGGCATTGTTTAATCCTATATATTATTTATGTTATCCAAATAGTGACCCAAACAATGAATTTTTGTCTATGTAGTCATTTAGTTTTTTACTATTAGCTTGGGTGATGTCAATTTGAGCATTTATTTGATCATAAGCTGCTGCTTTTAATCTATCTATTTCTGGATCACCTTGAGGTAAATTATTTTTAGCATCTTTAAATGCTGCAATAGCAGCATCAGTTTTTGCTTGTTGTGCATTAGAAGATGCATCATTTTCTGCTTTTATGCTAGCAACACCTGCTTCAAACTCTTTTATAGATAGTCTAGTTGATGCGACTGTATCTGAACTAAAGTTAGGTAACGGAGTTTTTGAATTTTTACCAAACACCGATGCAAGCTGTGATGCTATATCAGTCCTATCTGTAGTACCTTGTGCTACCACAGGCATCTTAATAGGGAAGGGACTTGCTGAAGATAATGCACCTAGGCTTGCTTGTAATGAAGCAGCCGCTGATGCTGGTAACCCAGATGATATCAATGCAGTTAAACTTTGTTTTTGCAATAATGCGGTTGAATCTATATTTGCCACAGATGATAATGCACCTGTTACAGAATTAGAAATATTATTTAATGCAGCAGTTGCATTATTGTTAATGAGTCCACCTAATCCAGCAAGACCAGGTACATTATTAATTGCACCAGTAGTTGAATTAACTATTGAAGAAACTGCTGCTGCGCCTCCTGGCAACGCACTTATGCCACTTGCTATTGAAGCTGGTGATGCAGATACTGCACCCGTAATTAATGAACTACCTGAAATATTAGACACTGTTCCAGTTACTGAACTTACAGTAGAACTTACTGAACTTACCGTAGAGCTTAGTGAACTTACTGTGGAACTTATTGATCCTGTTATAGATCCTAATGCATTTGTAGCTAATCCAGAAGTAGCACCTGGTAATAAGTTAGTTGCTGAATTTAATGCGCCTGTAACTGATCCTGCTATTGAACCCAATGAGTTTCCAGCTAAACTAGATGCTGCGCCGGCAACTGAACTCAATGCTGTTGCGGCAGTGCTAGGTGTAGGAGCTGCTGCGGATTCGGCAGCAGCCTGATCTTCCTTATTCTGTTCTACTATCTGAGCTAAATTCTGAGGGGCATTTGGTGTAAATGATTTAAATGATTTTGTTATGGCAGCGAATGCTGAACCGGTTACACCCTTTACTGCATCTAAGGCACCACTTACACCAGAAATCGATACTTTGCTCAATCCACTTAATGATGTAGCGATTGAACCCAATCCACCTGACAAGTTTGTTCCTAAATTAGCAGCAAAATTGCCTAATGACATTGCTTGCGATACTGCATTGCCTATGCCTGCAACTGCATTTTTAGCTGCACCAATTGCGCCTGTTACTGAAGAACCTGCATTAGCAATGAAGCCAGTAGTTGCAGCCAATCCTACTTGGCTAGCAGATACAACTGCACCAGCGATTTGTCCAGGCGCTTCATTACCAGTAATAGCTCCTGTCTGTGTTAATGCAGTTTGTGCTTGTTGGAAATTGGTCACCTGTGTTGCTATTTGATTAGGTAAATTTTGAACATATGAAGGTAAACTGTCTGCACCTGCTTTACCAGTAAACAGATTACTAGTCAATGCGGCTGATGCATTAGCACCTGCATCAGTAAGTGCTTGTACCAATACAGCGGATCCTGGTTTTAGTGACCCACCGTTTTCCATTGTCTGAGCAGTTTGAGCTAGTTGTCCTACTACGGCTGTAGCTTTTCCGGCAGCGTCCGTTACTATAGCTGATCCTGCACTTAATACATCTGGTGCATTAGTTGCTGCTGTTGCTGCCACACCGCTAACCATTGCGGCAGTAGTATTATTATCCAATGCGCTACTTGCTGCTTCTAATGTGGGTACTGTAGCAACAGTTGCAGCCGTTGGTGCTGCGTCCGGAACATTTCCAGTAGATGCATTTGCTGCCGCAACTGTTGGGCTAGGGTCTGAAGCTTCTTTTGAACTTGAATTGTTATTAACCTTAACCGCTACCCCTTGTCCAGCATTTACCCACGGCGCATGTGCCGGTGCTCTACTAACAATAGACAATAAACTAGCTGGCGCTGCTGCCCAGCCTTTTGATTTATCAAATAAACTATCAGTATGTGCAGTTAACGGGAAAGATTGAACCTCAGTTGGTGTTGCAGATGTTGTTCCAGTATTCAAATTAACTTTGCTTCCGTTAATGAACATTTCTGCGCCACTAGCATATGAACCTTGCCCATCAGAACCCATGCTCATTGTTCCATGAACTTTTAAACTATACTTACCTACAGTATATCCTGTAAAGTTTCCGCCTGCTTTAAAACTAAAGTCTTTTTCAGAAGTAAGTTTTATGTTTGACGCAGCAATATTCAAATCTTTCATTGCATTAATATTGATATTGTTATCTGCATGTAAGTTTAGATCGCCTTGTGTTCTTACATTAAAACTATTAGTTGAGTACATGTCTATTGTACCCTCTTTACCTAGTTCAATATAACTTTGTCCGTTACTGTGTATTATGAATAATGTTTGACCATCATCACTCATCGTTATTTGATGACCTAGTGCTGTTCTTATTCTGATAAGTTGATCTTTGCCAGTTATTGTTCCATCATCCATAACTATGCTATGACCACTTCTACGAGAAATTACTTTTAATTTTTCATTAGAAGAGGTCACTGCGTCTTGTACAATACTACTATCAGTCGCTCCCCCCTGAAATATAGGTCTTCCAGGTGTACTTACACCCCAGCCAACTCTTGAAGGGGATTCTCGCAATGCGCTAGATGATATAGGACCCCTAATAGTATCTCTAATTAATCCTTGTTGTGAAAATATAGAAGCAGCGTAACTATGCACAGGTTTACTGGCATCTAAGAAAGATGAACTGTTTGTTATGTTTGAATTGTTTGTATTTAAATTAGTTACTGGTAATTGACTAGAGCCGCCATAGCTATCTGCTTCGCCATCATTTAATGTTACATTTGATGAAGAACCTATAGCAGGAATCATCTGTAATAGTTCAGGCTGTAATACACCACCAATGTAGTATCCGTAATTTGGATCACCGTTAATAAACAAACAAACAACCGTACTGCCTATATCAGGTGGACTAAACCACATACCATATGACACTGAATTAGTTTCATAACTACCATAATCAGTAGATTCTTTGCCTGAAGTAGAAGTTGTATTACCAAAGAAGGGACTCATATAGCTTACCGGAGTCCAACTAGAAACATCATCTGGGTTTGGTGCACCAAAGGCAGCAATATAAACTTTTATTCTTCCTCCTCTAGTTTCATCAATGTTATCTTTGACTACTCCTAGAACCGGGGTTGATCGTATTACGCCACCGCCACTATCATCTCTACTAGCTTTGGCTTGTCCTTTGGGTTTAAAATTATTTGTTGCCATAATATTTTATAAAATTAGTTAAAACACTCCATCATTGCCACCGCTGTCATCATCTTGCACTGGACCTGTTTTTGTAGGTATAGTTCCTGTTTGGTTCTGTTGATAGGGGATTTTTGCAATTACTAAAGGGTTGATCTTTGGTATTCTATAGCCCACAAATGCTCCGCCGTTCGTAGTAATTCCGTTAGTTGTACTTGCGGTGCCTGTGCGGTTAGTTGAGCCTCCAAAAACAGCAACTTCTTCAGCGGTTGGGCCGCCCCTACCTCCGCGTCCTCCACCTGCGTTAGAATTTAAAGGAACTTTTGTTCTAGCTTGTGTTGCTGCTGTTTGATTTGGATTATACGGAGCTGCCAATACTTTAGTACCTGATGATGCTGTCGTGCCTTCTCTTGCATTACTAGAATCTGATCCATTTGCTGCAGGTGGTGTTGCCGTTTCATCAAATGTGGCTATTCTACAGGTTAATTCTTGTTCAAATTTACCACTACGGAAAGTACTATTAATTGTTAAAATTTGTAAAACAATACCTCCTCCCCTTGCATCAATTTGTTGTTGAATGCTAGCTGGGTATGTAGTAATTCCTATAGAACGATTTATATTCATTAATCCGTCACTATTATCATAATCATAGGGTTCATTAAAATTCAATTCTATAAACACTTGTCTACCATTTGGATTTATACTATATCCATCAGTACCATAATATAAATCGTATAGTTTATCTAAGCTGCTAGGTGCAGATTGCATTAGAAAATCAGGATCTCCTAAGATATGCAATTTTACTTGTGCCCAACTACCTGGATCAAATAAACTAGTCATGTATGAATTTTGAGCTTCTAACCCTTTGTTTATTGCACCTTGTTTAGACTGGTTTTGAGGTTGCCCAACTACTACAGGAATATTTGCTGTTCCACCTGTTGCCGGATTTGTTTCAGCATCACCGTTTTTACCTAAAGTAACATTAAAATAATTATTATCTAATGATTGTTCAAATCGGATAACTTCAGAATTTTTTCCAGTAAACCAATAATCATATCTCTTGTCTGGACCTGGATATTGGTCTGTGCGCCCTGCGTATGCACTTAGTACTGACGGAGTACTATATGTTTGTATGATGTATGTTGTTTTGTAAATAAAATCTGACTGTTTTCTATCCCAACCTAGATTTTGTACTTCGGCTTGTATATTATACCATTTAATCGTTTTTGGATTTGCATTTTTTTGAACATCCTCATCGTCTGATATAGGGTCTGTTTCCAAATCAGTTTGTATCTGCGCAGTTAGTGCATCTTCAATATATGAGCTTTGTTTTATAATCTCATCTACGATTTGTAGAATGGTGATTCCTGTAGGGAAAGAAAGTTGACGAGAAGTATTATTAGGCTGTGGGCTATTTGCATTTTCACCTGTTTGTTCTTTGGAAGGATTAACTTCTGCTGTCGTAGTTGCTGAACTTTGAGGCCAAAATCTTTTGTCAAGTTTTGCATTAGTTTTTAAAGTAGCGTTTGCAATAGATGATGCAGCCTCACCTAAGAATTTTACATCCCACTCAGATGCAATTTCTATATCACCTGCATCCTTTCTAGCCTTTTCATCGTTGTTTAATTTAGTAATCAATCCTAATGAAGGTGAACCTTGTCTTGAAAATCTATTATCCGATGCGTCAGGAGCATTAGTTGGGTCTGCTGAACTATTCAATATGTTAGACCCGCCTAATAATGCATCATTTACTGTTGCACCAGTAATAGATGCCCCTGTCCATAATATACCTCGTTTATTACTTAATGACACATCAAACGGAATTGAAGCAGCCTTTATATTATATGTTACTGATTTGCCATCAATCTTATACTTAAATTCTTTAATTTTAATATCATAAAATCTTTGGTATATGCCAGATGCATTTCCTATAGGATTTCCCAAGGTTGATGATATAGTGTTAGGATCGATTAAATTACCTTTTTCATCATATCCTAAAAATTGAAAACCCAATACAAACAAATTTCTACTTGGATTGTCTAGTTGATCATAGTTTGGTAGGCTACTAGCAGATTTCAAAGCATCAGAGGCTTTTTTTAATCTAGATACAAATGAAAATCCATAAGGTTCTACTATATCAAAACTAAATTCAGTGATGTTTGTAGAGCTTTGTGTCTCAGGTGTGCCAATTGCTTGTAATAGTTTTAAATTATCAATATAAAAATCTAAATTAAATTCAGGTGCTCGTGTTGATGAACTATTGTTTATACCCCCGCTTTGCGCAATTAAATAAGCACCACCCACATTTCTTGTCTTTGCTAATGTAGAAGAAGGTGATACCGGTGACGAATCAGTTGACCTTTCAGGTGTGCCTTGTCTTGCAAACCTATTATCCGATGCATCTACTGCGGTGTCCAATGGAGGTGAACTAAGAGTTTGCGGTGCTGATGGAGATAAATTTTTAATAGCATTGATATCTGTTCTACCTGATTGTATAAATGCATTATAGGCGTCAGGTGTTATCATGTACAATGATATTTGATATGTATAGCTACTGAAATTACCTAATGGGTTTTGTAATCTTTTACCAGGTTTATTTTTCGGTGGCTTTGCACTGTTAGTACCTATTTTACCAGCTTGAGTAGTTGGTGTATCTTGCGTTGGTGCTACTCCACCAGGGGGTGGATATCTACCCAATAAATTATTTACTTCTCCGGCTATGGGAGGTAAACCTTGATCGTCATCAACCAAATTCTGATCCATCTTAAATTCCCAATGCTTGTTGGATAACTTCTAGTTTAGGTATATATATTCCTAATCCTGTAACAAAATCAAAATAAGGATCCTTCAATGTGTTGGGGTTTCTTTGTGCGAACACCCACCATAAACTGCTATTAGCATACAAATCATATGCTAACATATCTGGTCTATACTCATACACCGGTGTTATTAACCAATAGTTGTCTGATGGTTGCATAGGTATAGGACGATTTATCATTACATCCAAAAATGAATTATTAAACACTGAAGTTGAATAATATGGACTAGTTGCTGGATATATATTATTTGTTGCCATTACCAAATTCCTCCACCGGCGCGTTTTGATCCTCTTAATAATGCACCAGTTGCATATTCTTTTAGACTAAAGTTATTACTAATATCATTGCGTGTTACTATTGGCACTGCTGTTATAGATAAATTAATCTTTGTAGGAACATATGTTGGTTCTCGTGTTGAATAATTTACTGAAAACTTAGGAGGTGCAGTACCGCCTCCACGAAATAATCCATTATTAGCTGCTCGTTGTCCTGAAACATCTGTTGTGTTTTGTTTATTAGTTTGCGGAGCTTTGTTTACCCCTGCATCAGTCGTGGGTATACCTGCTCGTATATAATCAACATCTATTGGCAGTGAATAGGTAAATCCTGTAATAGCTAGTGGATGCTCATCAAATTGAAATGCACCTAAGCCACTCAAATAACACAGTGGAGGGGGCGTACCATTTCGTGGACTATTATCTTGACCATAAAACATTTTTGTAGCAGACCTAAAGAAGTGTATTACTGCTAACAAGTAATTAGCTTCACTTGTATCTTGCGCAGTAAAATCACAAGTAATATTGATGCTATCTACTTTACTATTTTGGTATGAGAAAAATGTATAATTGCTGTGTGTTACATCAGTCGGGGCGTAACTTGCAGCGTATGATACCGATATTGAAGGCGTGTAGGGGAAAATAACACCGTCAGTTTGTATTAAAGGTATTAAAATACTCTGAGTAGCATAAATGTTAGGGTCTTTATAAAGATATGATGCCCCTGGACTTAATCTTAATCTAACACGCCAATCTGCCTGTTGTTGAAAATTTGTTGTGTCCTGCTGTGTAGCTTGAGATTGCGCATTTAATTTTGATGCTGACAACCCAGCTATTGAGTTGCTTACACTAGGGGTAATTAACCCCTCAGAAGCGGCTAATGCATCAGTCTCTGCATATGCTGTTTCATCTGCTGATATTTGTTTTTGTACTGATGGTGTAATTAATCCTTCAGAAGCGGCTAATGCGTCAGTTTCGGCATATGCTGCCTCGTCCGATGATATTTGTTTTTGTACTGATGGTACAATTAACCCCTCTTGTGCAGCCAATGTTTCGGGATTAACATCAGGGTCGGTAGTTGGAGGGGGTGCATCTAATACTGGAGTTACAACCACGTCGGGGTTTGGAGTTGGGTTTGGGTTATCTGCTGCCGGTACTGATGGTGGTGGTGTTGGGTTGGCTGGTACTGGTGTATCTGTTGCTGTTGCTATTGCTTGTGCCTGGTTAGCTTGGGTATTAACATCAGTTGTAACTGCTCTTAATGCATGTGCTAAAGATAATTGAAAGGGGCCATCAATTGTTACACCTGCATTTGCAAGTGGATTTCTTAATGAATCTTTGAATGCACCGTTAGTAGATGTTGTGCCTACAGGGACAGTAGTAGAAGATGAGGCTCCATTGGCTGTAGTAACCGTATAGGTAACGGTATTAGTGACCGAATCTAAAACTGCATTGGCGGTTACACTGCCGTCAGTTGATGTACTAGAATATTGTGGCATAATATGTTGTTATCCTTACTTATATTTAGCTAAATAAAAATGTGCTGTTTTTACCCTTTCTATCCAAAAAGTGTATCATTTTTACTACACTAAGTGCTATAATCACATCAACATAACTACGGAGAACTATGTCCCTATTACCAACACCAAGAAAACCTGTCAATTATTTGAACAATAAAGATATCTTAAAAGAAATTCACGATAGCAAAACAACATACTGTTATTTTACAAAACCAGAATATCATCGCTACGATTTTATCGTAGATATGCCTCAAGCAACTATTGAAGAAAGTTTGGAATATGCTTTCAAACCAGAAACTATACAAGAAGCAAGAGAAACATGTGCATTAAGAATGGATATTGAGCAAGGATTACCAAAAGGAACATTTGATCCAATTTCTATCCCAATCACTGATTTAGTATTCCGTGTGATGACATGGGATCATGTTCCAGTCGCACCCAAACAACCACGCAAAACTGTAAAAAAGAAAACAGCGAAGGATATCTTTGAATTTGAGGAAATAGATCCAGATGAGATTTTTGCTGATTTAGAAGACACTGCAAGCAAAGCTGAAGTTGATGACATGGTTCATGTTAAAGTTAACTTCCCTCCATTTCAACATTATAAGATTGATGCAAATAATACATTCTATTGTGTAGGGAAAAGTCATTGGAAAGGTGATCTAGCAACCGGCGAGTTCAGCAAAGATCACGGACAAGTTACTAACAAACTAGCTAGAATGTATATTATGATGTGTGAAAAATATGCAATGAAGTATAACTGGCGAGGCTATACCTACCGTGACGAAATGCAAAATTCAGCAATACTTCAACTAACTTATGTTGGACTACGATTCAATGAAGCCAAGAGTGCTAACCCGTTTGCATATTACACTGCGGCTATTACTAATAGTTTCTGTAGAGTACTAAACACTGAAAAGCGTAGCCAAAATATCCGTGATGATATACTAGAGATGAATGGACTAGCACCATCATGGTCTCGTCAAGGTTCAAGTTCTGGCTCAATGAGCTACGAAGAATAATCAAATTAACCAATCGTAGTTGCAATGCAACTACGAGTAATATACAATTAAGAGATGAGTAACCTTTTTAAAAAAGCCGCTGTATTCACCGACGTGCATTTTGGTATGAAGTCAAACAGTTTACAGCACAATCAAGACTGTGCCAATTTTGTAGATTGGTTCATTACTAAAGCAAAAAGTGAAAATTGCGAAACTTGTTTCTTCTTAGGTGATTATAACCATCATCGTGCAAGCATTAATATTCAAACACTACAGTTTGGATTGCAAGCATTAGAAAAACTAAGTGCTGCATTTGATACTGTCTACTTTATCCCTGGTAACCATGATCTTTATTATCGTGATCGCAGGGACATTCATAGTGTTGAATGGGGTAAACATTTACCCAATGTCAAGATTATCAATGACTTTTTTAATGAAGGAGATGTAGTTATCGCACCTTGGCTTGTAGGAGAAGACTACAAGAAATTACAAAAGATGAGTGGCAAATATATGTTTGGCCACCTTGAACTACCAAAGTTCTATATGAATGCCATGGTAGAAATGCCAGATCATGGTGAGATTAACACAAATCATCTTACTGGGTTTGATAAGGTATTCAGTGGTCATTTTCATAAACGACAAGCAAAAACTAATGTTTGGTATATAGGTAATGCTTTCCCGCATAACTATGCCGATGCAGGAGATGATGCTCGTGGTATGATGATATTAGAATGGGGCAATGATCCAGTATTTCACACATGGCCACGACAACCTATTTTCCGTGTTCACAAACTAAGTGACATTTTAGAAAACCCTGAAGGCTTGTTATTGATTGACTCATATGTTAGAGTTCATCTTGATATTGAAATCTCATATGAAGAAGCAAACTTCTTGCGTGAGACATGGATCCCAGAACATAAACTAAGAGAAATGGCATTGATACCTATGAAGGTAGAACAGAGCGAAAATGGACAAACTGCTGACGGACTCAAGTTCGAAAGTGTAGATCAAATCATCATTGACCAAATTAACGCAATTGAATCAAATAATTTTGACAAAAAGATTCTTTTGGATATCTATAACAACCTATGAAGACAAAAGAAGTCAGAGATTTAGAATCACTCACTAAGATTAATAAACATTTGGGTATTGCATTAGCTGAGTTGTCTAAAAATCATTCTTATATAGGTAGTTTAAGAGAACAACATAGATTGATTAGTGTCAAACTCAAAGTAGAAAGTATTATAGAAAAAACATCAAAGGCAGAAAAAATGGCCAAAGAAAGTTTTTTTAGAAAATTAAAATGATTACCTTACAAAATATCACTCTCCGCAATTTTTTATCCATTGGAAATGTTTGTCAAGCAGTTGACTTTGACAAGAAAGACATTACACTTATTCTAGGTGAGAACTTAGACTTGGGTGGTGATGGTGCGAGAAATGGGGTCGGTAAAACCACATTGATTCAGGGTCTTAGTTATGCCCTGTTTGGCGTACCTATCAATAACATTCGTAAAGATAATTTAGTTAATCGTACAAATGGTAAAGGTATGCTTGTTACATTGACATTCAATGTCAATGGCACAAACTATAAGATTGAACGCGGTCGTAAACCCAACATTCTAAAGTTCTATGTGAACGATGTACAGTCAAAAGCTACCGAAGATCAACAGGGTGAAAATAAAGAGACACAGGTTGCTATTGAAAAAGTAATCAACATGTCTCCTGACATGTTCCGTCACATCGTTGTATTGAACACATATAGCGAACCGTTCCTTGCACTAAAGAATAATGAACAAAAAGATATCATTGAACAATTAATGGGCATCACACTATTAAGTGAGAAAGCTGAAATCATTAAAAACATGATTCGTAATAGCAAGGATGATATTCAACAAGAAGAATTCCGTGTCAAGGCTATAGAAGAAGCTAACAAAAGAGTTAAAGAACAAATTGATGCACTAAAGCGTAGACAATCATTATGGTTGAAGAAACACGATGATGATTTGACCAGTTTGGCATTACAGTACGATGAGTTAAGCAAGATTGACATTAACGCAGAGTTACAAGCACACAAAGATTTGATTGTTTGGAACAATAAAATGTCCGCACTAAATGCATACCATGCATTGGTGGCTCGTTCTACTGCATGGCAAGAGAAACATGATACTGATGTTTCAATAGCTCACAAAGCCTACTTGTTGAAAAATGAATACGACATTGAAGGCGAACTGCAAGCATGGGCTGACTTAAAAGATTGGCTCAAAAATGAAGCAGAACAAAAGAATATTGCTACTATAATTGATACCCAAACCAAAAGTATCGCAAAAGAAAAAAAATTAATTGACAAATTGGTTCGAGAAATTAAAGAACTAGAGGATCACAAGTGTTATGCATGTGGACAAGACTTTCATGATGACAAACATGAGCAAGTTACAAAAGAAAAAACTACATTGCTTGAAAACACAAAGGCTGAATTGATTGAGCTTGAAACTCAACTAGCAAATAACCAGGCACTGGTAAAAGAACTAGGCCCTAAACCTACCCCATCATATAAGTCAGAAGCAGAAGCTATCCGTCACAGTGGTGATGTGTCTAACTTGAAAAAAATATGGGAAGATAAGAAACAAGAAACTAATCCGTTTGCTGAACAACTACAAGAGCAAACACCGGTTCTTATTACAACTCAAAAACCGAGGACTCATTATGATACAGAAGCAGAGGCAATTAAGCATTCAAGTGAGATTGTTAATATTTTAAATCAAATTGATAATAAGGTTCAAGAAACTGATCCATATGCAGAGCAAGTATCTGATATGGAAACTCAAGCAATACAAGCAATTAATTTTGACAAAATCAATGAATTAACTAAAACTATGGAACATCAGAAGTTCTTACTTGATTTGTTAACTAGCAAAGACAGTTTTGTCCGTAAGAAGATTATTGATCAAAACCTGAGTTATTTAAATTCAAGGTTGACACATTACTTAGATAAGATTGGTCTACCACACTTGGTAGTCTTTAAGAATGACTTGCAAGTTGAAATCACTGAGTTAGGTCGTGAACTTGACTTTGATAATCTAAGTCGAGGTGAGAGAAACAGGCTGATTCTTGGCTTGAGTTTTGCATTCCGTGATGTTTGGGAATCGTTATATAGCCCAATCAATACATTGTTTATTGATGAATTGATTGACAGTGGCCTTGACACGATGGGTGTTGAGAACAGTCTAGCGATACTTAAAGATATGAGCCGTCGTAGACAAAAATCTATTTGGCTTGTCTCACACCGTGAGGAACTTGCAGGTCGTGTACCAAATGTTCTGAAGGTAATTAAAGAAGCCGGTTTTACAACATATTCGACAACAACTGATATTATGTAATTTTTCAAATATTTGATAAATAAGATGTGAATCCAATAAGGAGAAAACATGTTTATCAATAATGAAGCGTGTGCTAGGTACTATGAAATTATTACCCGAGCTGAGTCAATATGCCCACGTAATATAAAAAAAATAGAAGCAATGAAAATTAGAGGCTATATAGAGGATCACCATATTATACCTAAATGTTTAGGTGGTTTAGATACTATATCAAATAAGGTTTGGTTAACTGCCGAAGAGCATTTTATGTGCCACAAATTGTTAACTGATATGACCACAGACAATTCTAATGGTAAAATGTGGAGCGCACTATGGAGAATGATGAATAAGCAAAGTAAAAATCAAGACCGTAATTATGTAATTGATGCTAAAGAATATGCTATAGCTAGAGAACAAAACGCAAAAAATCATAGCATTAGAATGAAGGGTGAATTAAATCCATTTCATAACAAGAAACATTCTGATATTACCAAAGAGGCAATGTCTGTTAAGAAGAAAGGTAAATCGTATGAAGAAATATTTGGAATAGATAAGGCCAAAGAAATGCGTGATAGAAGAAGTAGCGAAGGTTTAGGTAAAATTAAAGGTCCGCAATTAAAATCCATATGCCCTCACTGCCACACCCAAGGTGGATTTGGCATAATGAAACGATGGCACTTTGAAAATTGTAAATTTTTAGGAACTACTAAAATAGTATAAGTATTAGCATGTCTTCAAAAAGTAAAACAAAAGGTAGTTCATATGAAAGGGAAATTGCAAAATTTCTCAGTGACACTTACGGAGAACCTTTCGTTCGTGTTCCAAATTCAGGATCTTATATCGGTGGCGCCAACTCACACCGAAAGAACTTTTTAGATGGGAATCAAGCTAAATCTTTTAAAGGTGATATAACTCCACCTGACACTTGGTCGCATTTCAATGCCGAGTGTAAAAATTATGCTGATTTCCCGTTTCATTTGTTACTTACAGGAGAATGTAAGCAATTAGATACATGGCTAGAACAGTTACTAGCCGTAGAAGATACCGGCGACCTTAACATTTTATTTATTAAGATTACTCGTAAAGGTCGGTATATTGCTGTTCAAAGCAAACTAACATGGATTAGCGACAACTTTGTATATTACACTTCAAAAAAACACGGAGACTGGACAATTTTTGAATTTGATAGTTTCTTTCAATACAATACTGATATATTAAAAACATATTCAATCACAACAGACACCACGTCAAACACAAATAATATTCTAACAATCAATACTTAATATATAATAAAAATTTGTTGTTCTGGTTGCAGGACCTCCTTGAAGAAGCTTGAAAGATAGCCGATGGAACTGGAGTAAGCATAGTTAGTAATAACTATGGGAATACCGAGAGGGCAATCGGCAAAGCGAACCCTCAACAAGTCTATGACAACTTCATTTTTGAGTCATAGAATGTGCGTTGCGTAGGCGTCAATTGAAAGACATTGATAGGCCTAACTACAGCTCCATAAACTTTACAGAGCAACCGGTAGCGTATAGTGTCATTAAATAGGCGATTATACGGGAGAAAAATGACAACGGATGACGGGCATGGCAAGATCCCTTAACCATTGGTAGTGCTGAATAGCACTACCATGGCTTCAAAGCGGCAGAGTATTCCTAAAAGAGATAACTTAGAAAACAATAAGAACAATTAAAACAATAGATGATCCTAGAAAATAAGACCGAACGAAGTGAGGTCTTAGATGAGCGTAAGCTCATCTCTAAATAGAAAACCCGTAATTTGCATAAATGAATAGTTACGGGAATAATTAGAAGAATGGCATTTGTGTCTTTTTAGTAGTTTCTAGGTTATCTTCTACTATTGCGTTTATAGCCGCTCTTTCATCATTGGACATGTTCAATACATCCTCATAGGATACGCCACCACGCATGTACCAAGAAAATTTCAGTGCATTACTTTTAATAATTTTGCACTCCTGCTCCATGTCATCTAATAGCTTCTGAATCTGGTCAGGTCCTAAATTTAGAAGCCTTATGCGAAAAAATCAGTTACATTCAATGCTAGTGCTTGTTCATATTCATGTCCGCAATTAACGCATTTAATCTTTTGCGGTTTAATTGACGACCCATCTCTTAGTTTCACAACTCTTTCACGAATTAAATCATGTGTGCTCTTATCACAGTTTTCTAGATATTCATGTATATGTTGGGGTGATGAAACCATCTCACTTGGAGTAATAATACAATCAATTGTGTTAGTCAAAAAATCAACATTTAATTTAGTTAATTTTTTCATAGTTTCTGCTGATTTAATACTACGCTGTTCTGGGTCTTCCATTTCTTCAATCATTGCAATTTCTCGTTGCATATTAAATTGAACTATGTTTCCTTTGTTTACCTCACGATAACTTAGTGGTTTAAATCTAATCTTTAACTCACCCATATCTAAAATCTCATCAAATCCGTCTGCCTTAATTGATGATAGTAATCCCATTAAATTTAGATTATACGACCCCATTTCATTACATTCTGGGCATGTAGAGTTAACTTCAAAATCATTACCATTGCTTGCTGAACGGATAACAATTAAGATAGCATCTAAATCAGTGCTAGGAACACTCCATGGATCCTTAATTGCAGGGACACAGCTTTTGATAATATCAACAACAGCACTTCCATTAAACAATGCATCGGGCGTTTTACTAGTTATTTCATCAATTGCTGTCATTGGGTATACAGGTAATTCTCCTGTTTCTGGCATGTCAATTGCGCCTTCGGGATAAAACTTTCCCTTGCTAGGTAAAGTAAAATGTAGTGCTGGTCTACGGAAATATTGTCTTAGTGGGTTAGTCATTAAAAATTCTCCAAAAAAATATGTTTTTTGTGATGCTAAATACAGTATGCTATTTATTAGCTATAATTACGGGTAAAATTAAATGGATGACAATCAAAAAGAATTTAACGAAGCACTTAAAGCGTTTACTGAATCCCTTCATTCATCAAACACTGCCTTAACGGATTCTGAAAAAGAAGCAAAGAAATTTACCAGTGATTTAAAATCTGAATTTGATAAATTAGGGATTACGCTAAAAAGCAATAATGATCTAGAAGATACTAGAGCAGCAAAAACTAAAAGACGACTTGAAGTTGAAGAAGAAGTAAATAAAAAACTTATTGAATCTGGTAAAGTTCGTAATAGAGAAGAAGCCGAAAGTTATAAAAAAACATTAAGAGCACAAGAAGCCACTGCTGCTAGAACTGATGCAGCATATAGAGCATCATCTGATGCTGTTGATGGGTTTAATAATAAAATTAAAGATTTTGCCAAAGAAGGTGGATTACTTGCATTATCTAGTGCATTTAATTACCTACAGGCATCGGTCGTGGGAACATACAAAGGCATGCTTGCAAGTCAAGATGCTTTATTAGATGGTCAACGAGGTCAAACGGTTCAAACTATTGCAGTTGTAACACAATTAAAAGAACAAGCAAATGCACTATCTGATTTTGGAGGATCATTGAGTGGCATTGGTGGTGGTCTTGCACAATTCGGATTACAATTAGCCTTAGTTAACCTTCCTCTTGCCGCACTTACATTAGCGGTAGCAGGATTATTAAAATTATTTGGAATGGCTGCAAAGGCCGAAGCTGAGAGAGAAAAGCGCAATGCTGACATGGAGCTAAAGCGTGCCCAACTGAATGATACATTATATGCTAACTTTCAAAAATTATCAGCATCTTCATTAACCGGTGCTAAGGGAATGACCGGATTATATGAAGATTTGCATAAATTTGGTCTATCAATCAAAGATTTTGATAAGTTTGGTAAAGTATTACAAGAAAATACAAAGAATTTAGTATTGTTTGGTGCCGGAACAGTTGACGGTGTTAAGCAGTTTACTGAGACTGCTAGCTCATTAGTGAAATCTGGTTTAGGTAAAACACTTGAAGCTATGGGAATAAGCGTAGAAGAACAGATGGCCCATACTGCGCAGTTCATGGCACAACAAGCTAGATTTGGTATAAAAATACAAGGTGATCAATCAAAGAGTGTTTCTAACTATATCATGGAACTTGATAAGTTAGCTGAATTAACTGGTGCTTCACGCAAAGAACAAGAAGATGCTAGAAAAGCGGTAATGAGAATTAATGAGTTACGCGCCGCGATGATTGAGGCAAAAGAAAGTGGCAACACGGCTAAAGCAGAAGAATTACAGCGAGCCTATGAAACAGCTTCAACAATGATGGCTGCTGGTATGAAAGAAGAAGCCGGTGCATTTGCTAAGTTGATGGCTGCAGGCGGTGTCACTGACGCATCTACTGCTAGAGCACAACAAATGTATGGCGGTAGAGGAGGATTAATAGAGGCTACTAAAACAGGTAGAGGAACAGAAGCTGAACGATATGGATTGGCTGTAAACCAAGCTTATGAACAAGAAAGAAGATTCGCAGGTACAACTAAAATAACTGGACCAATTGCTGGTGTTACTGGTAATACAGCCGCAATTGCAGATGCAAAATTAGCTCAACAGAATGCAGAAAAAGCTGCTGCTGGCATGAGTTTAGATGAATACTTAAAGAAAAATATAGAAGTAACAGATAAAGCTACAAAAGAACAAGTTGAACTTGAACGAAAAAATCGAGCAGAGGCTATTAAGTTAGAAACTGCTATAATGAACAAAAATTATGAAGCTGCTGAACTTATGATGAAGGCAGCTAAAAAGATGATGGGCGAGAGTGATGTCACTCCTGTCAAACCTGCAGTAGGTTCTGCACCGGGACGAACTAATGCCACAGTATCCCCTGACATTCAAACAGCTCCTGGACAGAAACCTGGATTGGGAAGTGCACCTGGTCGCGGCATTCAACCTAAATCAGCTACCCCAAATCAATCAACTCAGGCATTAATGAATGCAGGATTGATACTTAAAAAAGGGGATGTACAATCAGAAGGTGGTGCAGTAGATCCAAGATTAATTGAAATAGCAAAAAAGGTACAACAGGTAGTTCCTGGATTTACGCAATTTACTGGATTTAATGATCAATACCATCACGAAAACGCACCAACTAGTAAACATACTCAAGGTTTGGCATTTGATTTTACTGTTGCGAAAAAACCCTCACCTGAAGAAGGTAAGAAAATTGTTGAACAATTGCGTGGGCTTGGATTAGATTTGGTAATAGATGAATATCATAATCCAAGTTCAAAGGCAACTGCTGGACATTTCCATGGTGAAATAAAACCACCACAAGCTTTTGATGGTGGCGTGTTCAGTGGTCCTAAATCTGGTTATCAAGTTGAACTACACGGTAAGGAAGCTATCGTTCCATTAAACAATCCATCAGAAAGAATGAATGCTAGTGATAGGATAGAAAAATCTGCACTTGGATCTAGTAACACACCTGCAGACTCGGCAATGGACATGAGTGCAATGACAGAACTTTTCGCTATGATGCAAGATAAATTTGATGAAATGATTGACAAATTAGATCAAGGCAATAATTACGCCGACAAATTAGTCAAAGCTATGGCTTAACGCTAAATACTAAACAATCTATTTCATATGTCATATAAAAAACGCTTTACTAATAAATCAGGTATATCAAGTCCAATAGCCGGTGGCAATAGCAACACTGGCGCATGGAATGGTAGTCCTGGACAAAACGGTCAACCAACTGGCGGTTGGAATAACGCTGAAATGGGTTACAAAAACTACATGAGTAGACTTCCTGAAGTCTATACAGGTCACCCAAACCGTATTGAACGCTATAATCAGTATGAAATGATGGATGTTGATGCTGAAATCAATGCATGTTTAGACATATTAGCAGAATTCAGTACACAGAAAAATGAACATAATAACACACCATTTAATTTAGAATTCACTGAAGACCCTACCCCACATGAAGTAGAACTATTAAAAACACAGTTACAACAGTGGTGCAAGTTAAATGAATTTGGTACAAGAACATTTAAAATCTTTCGCAATGTAGTTAAGTATGGAGATCAAGTTTTTGTGCGTGATCCAGAAACATTTAAATTATTCTGGATTGATATGACCAAAGTTATCAAAGTTATTGTTAACGAGAGTGAAGGTAAGTTACCGGAACAGTATGTCATCAAAGATATTAACATTAACTTACAGAATCTTACTGTAGCACAGAAAACAAATACAGACTTTGCGGCTAACCCAGCAACTGGTCTTGGTGGCACAGGTGGTGGGTCTAACACTAATGGCTATACTGTACCTAGTATGCCATACAATACTACAGGTAGTCGTTTTACACTAGGACAAAGCGAAAGTGCAATTGACGCTAAACATGTTGTGCATTTAAGTTTGACAGAAGGATTAGATAGGTTCTGGCCTTTCGGACAAAGTATTTTAGAAAATATCTTTAAAGTTTACAAGCAAAAAGAATTATTAGAAGATGCGGTTCTTATTTACCGTGTTCAACGAGCGCCTGAGCGTAGAATGTTTAAAATTGATGTTGGTAATATGCCAAGTCACTTAGCTATGGCATTTGTAGAACGGATTAAGAATGAAATTCACCAAAGACGCATTCCATCAACAAATGGCGGTTCAGCAATAGTTGATGCTAGTTATAATCCGTTATCAATGAACGAAGATTACTTCTTCCCAGTTACTGCTGATGGTCGTGGATCTAGTGTTGAAGTGTTACCTGGTGGTCAAAATCTAGGCGAAATAGATGACTTAAAGTACTTTAATAATCGTTTGGCTCGTGGTTTGCGAGTACCTAGTAGTTATCTACCTACAGGTCCCGATGATAACACGACACCAATGAATGATGGTCGTGTTGGTACTGCTATGATTCAAGAGTTCCGTTTCAATCAATATTGTGAACGGTTACAAAAGTACATCAGTCAAAAATTAGACGAAGAATTTAAATTATTCTTGCGTTGGAGAGGATTCAACATTGACAGTGGATTGTTCACATTAGAATTCAACCCACCGCAAAACTTTGCTGCTTATCGCCAAAGTGAACTAGATACTACACGAGTAAATACATTTTCCTCTATGGAAGCATTTCCCTATATAAGTAAACGCTTTGCATTAGAAAGATTCTTGGGATTAACTGAAGAAGAAATTACCAAGAATGAAAAAATGTGGCGTGAAGAACATAATAAGGATGAAGACATTGAACCTACGGGAAGTGATTTGCGTAATATTGGTGTAAGTGCAGGTGACTTAAACGCTGACTTAGAAACTGCTGATACTATTGAAAATCAACCTGAAGAAAATCCTGAAGGCCCTGAAGTTGCAGGACCAGTTGTTGGTGGACAAGCTGGTAATATGCCAGGTGGAACACCTGCACCCGCAGGTAATGCAATGTAAGATAAATAATATACTATGCGACTACTAGAAATGTTTGATGCTGCAATCCCCGGTTATCAGGACCTTGCTTCTGATAATAGCCATCCTAAATGGAAAGAAAGTCGTAAAACTAAACTCACATTAAAGCAGATTCGTAAACTGCGTAAGATGATGGATGTGCGTAATTTTGAACGCAAAAAACATCTTAAAAAAGTACATCAACAATATGGTCAAACTGCTGGAGAAGCAGGACCCACAGCATAATTCTCTATAGTTCTCCTAAAAACTCAATAAAACAGCACTTATTACGCTGTTTGGCTTGATATAGTGTAAATATAATACAAAGCCATTTTTAGGAGAATACACAATGGATAACAAAAAATTTGAACAACTTATTGATTTAATTATCAATGAGAATGAAGAACAAGCTCGCTCATTATTTCATGATATCGTAGTTGAGAAAAGCCGCGAAATCTATGAAAGCATGATGGCTGACGAAATGGAAGAAGGCATGGGCGGCCAAGTAGGGCAGATGATGGACGAAATCAGTGCTGAAGAAGAAGGCATGACCGAAGAAGAAGAAATCGATTTTGATGACGAAGGCGATGATGATATCGTTGACATCGAGCCAGAAGATGGTATGGATGACGAAGATGGTACAGAAGAACGCCTAGTTAGTATTGAAGACAAATTAGACCAATTAATGGCTGAGTTTGAAGAAATCATGGGTCACGAAGAAGGTGAAGAAGGCGACGAAGAAGACTTCGGCGACGAAGAAGAAGAAGACGGCGAAGAAGGCGACGAAGAAGACTATGGTGACGAAGAAGATAGCGAAGAAGCTATGATGGAAGCAATCGCACTAAAGAAAGTTTCTGTAACGCATGGTGACAATGGCCAAAATACAAAAAGCACAAGTTTAGCAAATAGCGGACAAGCTGGTATGGATAGCAAGCCAGTAAAATTCAGCGGTTCAAGCGAGACAGTTCCAACAAGTCCAAAAGGACCTAGCAACTTTTACTCAAAGGGCGAAACTCAAGTAAAAGACGCTAACAAGTGGAAAAATGCTCCTGCACAAAACAATGCTGACTTAGAAAGTACTCCTAAGCCAGTAACAAAAGATGCAGCATCTGGTACAAAAAGCCCAGTAGCTGAGTCACGCAAGACAGCTAAGAAGCGCATCTAAGGAATCTGAGAGAAATGGCTTTGTATCTCAAAGAGCATCTAACTTTCGACCGTGCCGGAATGGTGGTCGAAAGTGAAGGTGAAGGCAAAGGAAAATCCCTTTACATGAAGGGTATTTTCATTCAGGGTGGGGTAAAGAACGCTAATGAGCGTGTTTATCCCGTTTCTGAAATAGAATCTGCTGTAAAAACTCTTAATGAACAAATTACAGGTGGCTACTCAGTTTTAGGTGAAGTAGATCACCCAGATGATTTAAAGATTAATTTAGACCGTGTATCACATATGATTACTCAAATGTGGATGGATGGCGCTAATGGCTTCGGCAAATTAAAGATTTTACCAACTCCAATGGGTCAGTTAGTAACTACCATGTTGGAGAGTGGAGTGAAACTCGGCGTTTCAAGTCGTGGTAGCGGTAACGTGGACGACATGAACGGCAAAGTAAGTGACTTTGAAATAGTCACTGTGGATATTGTTGCACAACCAAGTGCACCTAATGCATACCCTAAAGCAATATATGAAGGCATGATGAATATGCGTCATGGTCATAAGTTGTTAGATATTGCAAAAGATGCTCAAGGCAACAAAAAAGTAGAGACATACTTGAAAGGCGAAGTCCTTCGTCTGATCAAGGATCTCAAAATTAAATAAAGGGGAAACAGCATGTTTGATGCTATCAAGCCATTACTTGAAAGTGGACTTATCAACGAAGATGTAGGGCGCGAATTAAACGAAGCCTGGGAGTCTAAGTTGAATGAGGCTAAAGAGCAAGTACGTGTTGAATTGCGTGAGGAATTCGCACAACGTTATGAACATGACAGAATCGTGATGGTTGAAGCCCTTGATAAAATGGTTACAGAAGGTCTAACAACTGAAATTGAAGAATTTCATGTTGAAAGACAAGCAATGAACGAAGACCGCGTACAAGCTAAAATGAAATTGCGTGAAAACGCAACTAAGTTCAATGATTTCATGGTTACTAAACTAGCTGAAGAAATCAAAGAATTACGCAGTGAACGCAAACTACAAATGGAAAGTCAGCAAAAGCTAGAGCAATTTATTGTTCATGCATTGGCTCGTGAAATCAAAGAATTCTCACAAGACAAGAAAGCTGTAGTTGAAGCAAAAGTTAAGTTGGTTGCTGAAGGCCGTAAACAATTAGAATCATTGAAGTCACGTTTTGTGAGTGAAAGTGCAGGAAAATTGAATGCAGTCGTAACTAAACATCTTAAGGGTGAATTAGGACAGTTGAAAGAAGACATCAAAGTTGCTCGTGAGAACAATTTTGGTCGCCGTATCTTTGAAAGCTTTGCAAGCGAGTTTTCAGTTACTCATTTAAATGATAAAGCTGAAACACGCAAGTTAATGCAAGCCTTAGAAGAAAAGGAACAACAACTAGCCGAATCACAAAAACAAATCAACGACACTAAAAAGTTAGTTGAATCAAAGGAACGTGAAGTTCGTATTATTAAAGAATCTAATCAGCGTGAAAAAATGATGAGCGAGTTACTTGCTCCATTAAACAATGAGAAAGCTTCCGTAATGAAGAACTTACTAGAAAGTGTGCAAACACCAAAACTGCAAGCCACTTTTGATAAGTATCTACCAGCAGTATTAAATTCTGGAGTTGAGAAAAAGTCTACCAAGACTATGATCAACGAAAGCATTAAAGAAGTAACTGGTGATAAATCTGCCGTTAAACAAGAAGTAGATATGGATCAACGTGATAACGTTATTGATATCAAACGCCTGGCAGGGCTTTAAAATAGACATAATTTAGGAGAAATTAACATGTCAAAAGTATTATTAGAAGGCCGTTGGAACGAGACCAAGGAAGCCCTGTTAGAAGGTCTTAAAGGGACTCGTAAGTCAACAATGAGTGTTATCTTAGAAAACACTAAAAAGCAATTACTTGCTGAATCTTCAGCAGGTACAACAACAGCTGGTAACATCGCTACATTAAACCGTGTGATTCTTCCAGTTATCCGTCGTGTCATGCCAACAGTTATCGCTAACGAGTTGGTAGGTGTTCAGCCAATGACAGGACCAGTTGGTCAGATTCACACATTGCGTGTCCGTTATGCAAACAGCTTGCAAGATAACAGTGCTGCTCAAACTAGCGTTACAGCTGGTCAAGAAGCATTGAGCCCATTCTTGATTGCACAAGCATATTCACGCACTGCGTTACTTGATCCAACAACTAGCTATTACACTGGTGCTGATACTGCTGCATTAGAAGGTAATGGCGGTAAGCAAATTTCTGTACAAATCTTGCGTCAAGCTGTTGAAGCTAAGAGTCGTAAGTTGCAAGCACGTTGGACATTTGAAGCTGCGCAAGACGCACAGTCTCAACATGGTATTGATGTTGAAGCAGAAATCATGGCAGCTCTAGCACAAGAAATTACTGCTGAAATTGACCAAGAAATTCTATTGTCTCTAGCAACTCTAGCTACAACAGAGTATACATACAACCAAGCTACTGTATCTGGTACAGCTACTTATGTTGGTGACGAACACGCTGCTTTAGCTGTTCTAATCAACCGTGTTGCTAACTTGATCGCACAACGCACACGCCGTGGTGCTGGTAACTGGGCTGTTGTTTCTCCAGCTAGCTTGACAGTATTGCAATCTGCAACTACTTCAGCTTTTGCTCGTACAACAGAAGGTACTTTCGAAGCTCCAACAAACACTAAGTTCGTTGGTACATTGAATGGCGCAATGCGTGTATTCGTAAACAGCTATGCACCTGATACACAACCTGTATTGGTTGGTTACAAAGGTTCAAGCGAAACTGATGCAGCAGCATTCTATTGCCCATACATCCCATTGATGAGTTCTGGTGTTGTTCTAGATCCATCAAGTTTCGAACCAGTCGTGTCATTTATGACTCGTTATGGTTACATCGAATTAACCAACACCGCAAGTTCTTTCGGGAATGCCGCGGACTATGTTGGTGAAATAGCCGTGCAGAACCTTACGTTTCAGTGAAATTCAGCACACTTTAATATCTTTACAGATATTATCAATACAAAAGGGTACTTTGGTACCCTTTTTTGTATCTAAAAGTAGTGGAAAGTGATATTCTGTATAAATACTATTATGCTTACAAACAAATACTCCAAACTCTATTACAAAATAACTTCCAATGCGAAGCAACGCACTACTGAGGGCTACACAGAACTACATCATATTATCCCTCAATCAATGGGCGGTAGTAATGACAAAGAAAATCTAGTAGAATTAACAGCAAGAGAACATTTCATATGCCATTGGTTGTTGATTAAAATGACAGAGGGTGAAGATAGAAGTAAAATGTTATACGCACTTAACGGAATGAAGGCAGAGAACAGATATCAAGAACGCTATCATACAAAAATCACTGCAAGAGTATATGAGAAATATAGGATAGAACACGCAGAAAATCATAGTAAAAGAATGAAAGGCAGACCTGCAAAAAATAAAGGCATACCTATGTCAGATGAACATAAGCAACTGCTAAGAGAAAAAGCAAAAGCTAATCACGCTAATGGTAAAATATATTCTAAAGAATCACAAGAAAAAAGAATAGCAAAAGTATTAGGTCAAAAAAGAACTGATGAAACTAAAAGATTAATGTCATTAGCTTCAAAAGGTAAACCTAAAGGTCCTATGAGTGAAGAACAAAAACAAGCACGTTCAATAACAATGACTGGTCAAAAGAAAACAAAATCACACGCAACTAATGTAGCCAACGCAGTATTAGGCAACATTAGTATCAACAAAGACAATATAGAGAAAAAAGTAAAGAAAGATACACTACAGAGTTACTTAGATGATGGTTGGCAACTTGGTGGCAAAAAGCGCAAAGTAGCATAAATACATTATCTCACTCGGGATGGGAAGTTTACATTAAAGGCTCTACGGAGCCTTTTTTGTTGATAAATATCTAATGACTATATTAATATACACTTTAATAGTTACACACATAACTATAATATGTGTTACTCTATATCTACATAGAGGACAAGCACATAAAGGAATAACATTTCACCCAATACTAAGTCACTTTATGCGCTTTTGGTTGTGGCTTACAACTGGCATGGTTACTAAACAATGGGTAGCAATACATCGCAAGCATCATAGATACTGTGAAACTGAAAATGATCCACATAGTCCTATGATTTATGGATTAAACAAGGTATTATTCAATGGAGCATTGTTATATCACAAAGCGTCAAAAGATGATACTATGATTAACACATATGGTGTTGGTACTCCCGATGATTATATAGAAAATAATTTATACACTAAACACTCTAGAGTTGGGATAATTATCATGTTTTTAATCAATGTACTTATATTCGGTTGGATGGGTATATTAATCTGGGGTATACAAATGATTTGGATACCATTTTGGGCTGCTGGTGTTATCAATGGTATAGGACATTACTGGGGATACCGTAATGGAGATACAAAAGATAATAGTCGCAACATATTTTTTCTTGGTATTATCGTAGGTGGAGAAGAACTACATAATAACCATCATTTAGATCCGGCAAGTGTAAAACTAAGTAGACAATGGTTTGAATTTGATATGGGCTATTTTTGGTTAAAGATTTTTGAATTTTTAAACTTAGCCAAATTGTCCCGTGCTTAAATTGTTACATCAGCATCAACAGTAATATTAAGAATAGACTTCTTCTTTTCTCGTAGTTTCTTTTTATGTAGTCTACTACAGTTGGCACATAATGTTTGTGTGTTATCTTGTTCTTTGTTCTTTTTGTTACCATCTTTATAAACAAGATCAAGTTGACAACTATCAACTGGTACAAAATCGCATAGTTCACAATGATCTTTCTTATTCAATAGATACCCATAATTACTGTTGTACATTATTTTGCTACACTGTACACAGTATTTGTGCCACTGTTTAAACCCATGCTTACTGGTGCCATTACTTTTGGCTAATGAAGTATTGCATTTTTTACAGAATGGTCTAGTTGGTTGTTGTGTTAGCATGTTTTATTTATAAAAAAGATTTGTTGGGTACTTAAAAACACGGTTTTTAAAAATGGTTCAACGATAAATATATTATTGAATATAAATTACCAGGATAACATATGTCATCAGAAGCATTTAATACATTAGGTGGGCTAACAGTTGGTATACCAGCTGTACCTGTCGTCACTAGTGCTGGAACAGTAGTAGCAAATGTCAACAATGACTATGTTCTAGCAAATACAGTACTAACAAATAATCTTAGATACGCAAACGGAAATACTTATGTTCCGGGTGCAAATACTCAACTAGTTTATAACAGTAACTATAGTTTTGGAGCTAGCGCAAATTTAACATTTGATAGTAGCATCAACTTATTAACAACAACCAATTTAAATGTATTGGGTACTACTTCATTAGGTGATGTAGCTAATGTTAGTATTTTGGGCGGCTTGAATGGATATTTCTTGCAGACAGATGGTTTAGGTACATTAACATGGACTGCTGGAACAGGTGGTGGCGGTGGCAATGGCGAGCCAGGTGGTAGCAATACACAAGTTCAGTATAATAACGCAGGTGTATTTGCAGGTGACTCAGGCTTTACATATGATTATCTTACTACTACTTTATCTGTACCGCAAGTCAATGCATCAAATTTTGTTGGCAATTTAAGAGGTACTGCTTCAAATGCAACTACTGCGGTTACTGTTACAAACAGCGCACAACCTAATATTATCAGTGTTGGTACACTGGTTAATTTAACAGTTGGCGGACCAGTAGTAGCACAAAGTTTTCAAGGTGATGCTGGACATCTCTCAAATATTCCCGCAGCGAATTTAAATGGACCTGTTCCAAATGCAATACAAGTAACAGCAAGTAGTCAACCAAATATTACCAGTGTTGGTGATTTGGTATCATTGACTGTCATAGGTACAACTACATCAGGTAATTTGAATGCAGCTAGTAGACTAGGTGGTGGAAATCTTTTTGTTACAGGTAATGCTAGTGTTGGTGGTAATGTAAGTATCACTACTGGTACATTAATGGCAAATGGTAATGTAGCATTAAATGGATCTAATGTTACTTTAGGATTGGTATCTAATGTACATCTATTAGGTGGATTCAACGGACAAGTATTAAGTACTGATGGTCTTGGCAACCTACAATGGGTTGATCAAGGCGGCGGCGGTGGAGGAGGTGGTGGTGGCCCAGGTGGCGCAAACAGCACAGTACAATATAATAACAATGGTATCTTTGGTGGTAGTCCATTCTTTACTTTTGATAGTCCATCACAAACAGTTAATGTATCTGGTAACTTAATAGCAAACACATTTACAATAGGTTCAGGTGTTTATGAATTCAGTACTGCATTGGTATATTTTGCTTCAACTACTAGTGTTTCTACTAATCAAGTTATATACTCGGTATTAGCTAATTCAGTATGTGCAGTTGATTTTACTATTGTGGGCACAAACGATACAACTGAGTCTAGAGAAACAACTAAAATCAGTGCTACCATTTATAATGGTATGATAGCATTTAACGAATATGCTGGACTACAAATTAACGGCGGTGTGGGAACTTTCAGTGTTGCATATAATGCGGGTAATGTGGTAACTCCACCTACATTACAACTATTAGTAACGCCTAATGCAGCATCACTTACTAATTATAAGATGCAAATAACTCAATATGCAGAATATTGTTAAGTAACATTACGAGATTTAATCTGTATATAAAATGGCAACAATAAAGGCACTAAACTCTATAGGTGGATTCTCAGTAGGGGATACACCTTCTAATATCATTCTTGCTAATGGTGATATAGTTACATCTAACTTATCAGTTAGTGGTATAAGTAACTTAGGACTAATTGGTAATGTAATTATTCTTGGTGGTGTTGCCAATCAAATTATATCAACTGACGGTAATGGTCATCTATCATTTGTAAACCCTGTCTCTACTACTATTGCAAATGGTTCAAGTAATGTAAGTATTCCTATAGCAAATGGTAATATACTATTAAGTGTAAATGGCACACCGAATGTAATGGTTGTGTCCAACGCACAAGTAGGTATATTAGGTAACTTAGTTGTAGGTAATAGTACTAGTAACACATTAGTAGTTAACAACAACAATGTATTAATAAACACAGCAAATGTAGGTGTCAATAGTAATAATGTAAGTTTTACAAGTAATACCATTTCCTTCACTAGTAACAATGTCAATGTCACAAGTAATTTAAAAGTATCTGCAGGTTCTAGTAACTTAATAATTAATGGTAATGGTATTAGCGCAAATGGTAACATAAGCATTACCAGTGGTAGCACTAATGTACAGATAGGTAATGGTAATGTCAATGTTGTATCAAATCTTAATGTTACTGGAGAGACATTACTTACTGGTAACTTAACAGTAACAGGCAATCTTACATATGTTAATGTAGACACATTAGATATAACAGACCCAATAATACAATTAGGTGGCGGGCCTAATGGCACACCATTAGCATCTAATGATGGTAAAGATAGAGGTACATTACTACAATATTATACCACTAGTCCAGTCTCTGCATTCATGGGCTGGAAAAACAGTGAAGGTAATTTCATCTTTGGTAGTAATGTAACTGATTTGAATAGTGTCATCACAGTTAATACATACGGTAATGTTGTTGCTAACTCTTTCTTGGGTAATATAGGTGGTAACACTGTAAATGCAAACTATATAAATGTAACCGCTAATTTGGTTAGCAACAACATTACAGTTAACTCACAACTAAGTGGCAATACAGCTAACTTCACAGGTAATTTAACTTCATTAAATGCTAACTTAGGTAATTTATTACATGCTAACTATGTTAATGTATCATCAAACTTACATGTTGGATCAGATATATCAGGTAACACCGCAAATTTTGTTGGTAACATCAGTGCAGCAAATGCTAACATAGGCAATACAGTACAAGCAAATAATGCCAATGTAACATCTAATTTGTCTGTTGGATTAAACTTATTAGGTAATACTGCGAACTTTACTGGTAATATTATAGCAGGTAACGCTAATGTAGGCAATACAGTACAAGCAAATAATGCCAATGTAACATCTAATTTATCTGTTGGATTAAACTTATCTGGTAACACTGCAAATTTCGCAGGCAATCTTAAAACATTAAATGCTAATTTAGGTAACTTGACACAGGCTAATTTTGTCAATGTCTCAAGTAATATTACTTCTAATAACATAACTGTAAACGCACAATTAAGTGGTAACACAGCAAATTTCACTAGTAACATTGTTGCAGGTAATGCTAACCTAGGTAATTTGGCACAGTCTAATAATATAACTGTTTCATCAAATTTAAATGTTGGTCAAATATTAAGTGGTAATACAGCTAACTTCAGTGGTAATCTTGTTACTCGTAATGCTAACTTAGGTAACTTAGTCAATGTAAACTATGCGAACATAACATATGATACTAATATATTTGGAAATCTTAATAGTGGTAATGCTAATTTGGGCAATTACCTTACTGTTAATTTTGCAAATATTGCAGATGATCTTTATGTAAACAATTTAGTTCAAGCCAACTTTATTCGTGCTGATTCAAACTTATATGTTGGTTTAAACTTATTTGGTAACGCTGCTAATTTTACTGGTAACTTAGTCACATTATCAAATTTATACACAGATAACATTATTGGTGTTACATCTGGTGTTACTATTAAGGCAACAGGTGTTGATCAGAATATTAACTTAATTCCAACTGGTGTTGGTAATGTAGATGTATTTGCACATAGGATATCAAACTTAGCAACACCTACAAATGATTTTGATGCAGCTACTAAGTTATATGTTGACACATTGGCTCAAGGTTTATATCCAGTAGCCTCGTCACAAGCAGCAACCGATAATACACTTGCATTTTACTCTGGTGGAACAGTCTCATATATTCAACCTGGACCAGAAGGTATTAATGCCATATTACAAACAACTGGCACATATACTTTAATTGATGGTGTAGATGTAACAACTGCTGGAACCCGTATTCTTGTTAAGAACGAATTAGACCCTGCTTGGAATGGTATTTACACTTACACCAATTCAACAACATTAACACGAGCAACTGATTATGATACTTCTGCTACAATGAGAAGAAGTTCTTATACATTTGTAAGTGGCGGTACAGTTAATCTTAACACATCTTGGGTTCAAATTTCAGAAGTTATTACAGTTGGTAATGATCCAGTAATATTTACTGAATTTAGCACTGCTGGTCACTATACTGCTGGTACAGGTCTTACACTTACTGCAGGTGTATTCAGCGTAAATAATTCACAGCCACAAGTAACACAAGTTGGTACACTAAGTCAGCTTGTTGTTTCTGGTAATGTTACTGTAGGAAACTTAGGTTCGACTGGTAATCTTACTACAACTGGTAATATCACGGCTGGTTACTTATTTGGTAATGCTAGTCAGTTGATTGGAATTAGCACTGATAAGATATACAATGGTAGTAGTAATGTAAGTATACCAGTAGTAAATGGTAATATTATAACTAGTGTCAATGGTACTAGTAATGTATTGGTAATATCTAATAATAGTGCAAATTTAAAGGGTAATATAACTACAACAGGCAATGCTACTTTTAACTATAATTCTGATAGTCAAGTTACTATTAGTAATTTAGCTACTGCGTGTGTAGGATATTTTGACACAGCTATCACATTCGGATTACCTGGTAGAAATCAACCAGGTAATGCTAACATAGATTTCCACACTGCAACTAGTTTAATTTCTTATGATGCCCGTATTAGTGCAAGTGGTGGTAATGCTACAGTAGGTAGTGGTAATATAAATGTATTTGCATACAATACTACTTTCTCTGGCAATACAACAGCCAATAATATACAAGCTAACCAAATATTTGTAGGTAATACAATAATATTTTCAGCGACTACCACAACAGCAACAACTAATAAGACTACAATAGCACAGTATGTATTGACAGGCACTGATATTGTGGGTATAGAATTTTTTGTAAAAAGTCATGATTCTTCCGGGGCTAAATACAGTATGTCAAAAGTTCATGCTGTTACCGATGGAACCAATGTTGATTATACTACATTTGGAACCGTCACACTAGGTTCTGATACTGGAATACTTTCTGTTAGCACCGCTACTGGAAGTATTGCTCTACAAGTTGTACCAACTAGCAGCAATAGCACTGTGTGGACTACGCAATATAGGTTGATTTAATAAATGGCAAATAAGGCTTTTAATTCTATAGATGGTTTTAGTGTAGGTCAACCTGCAAATGTAGTCATTGATGGTAACAGTGATGCTAATTTATCTAATGCAAATATAGTTGGTAATGCTACTTTCAGTGGTAACGCCAATGTAACCGGTAGTGCTAATATCTCTGGTAACATTACTATCACTGATATTGCTAATCTTAGTATTCCAGGTGGTGCTCCTGGGCAAGGTATTGCTACAGACGGACAAGGAAATTTAAGCTGGTATACATTCAGTGGAGGTAATGGTGGTGGTACACCTGCGGCGCCAGCAAATGCAGTACAATATAATAATGCTGGAAGCTTTGGTGGCACTGGTACATTTACTTACAACAGTATAACTTCAACCTTAGCAGTTTTTGCTGCCAATCTTGCAGGTAATTTAAGAGCAGCAAATGCTAATTTGGGTAATCTAGCTACAGCCAATTATATAAATGTAGCATCTAATGTAATTACTGGTAATTTGAGAATCTTAGATGATTTAAATGCAATAACCGGAAATTTCTATGGTAATGTAAATGTACAAGCAAATCTATCTGCTAATTACTTTATTGGTAATGGATATTATTTAACATCAGTAACTGCGGCTAGAGTAGCTAACGGAACAAGTAATATAGATATTACGCCAGTAAACGGTGCAATATCTATGGCTTCAAATGGAGTAGCAAATATATTTTATGCTACTACTAGTGGTATAACAATAGAACCTGCATTTACTATTTCAACAGCAAATGTTTCTTATACAAAAACAGTAGTATCAGGTAATGGTAATCCTACACTTGTTTTAAACAATGTAGCTAACTTAACTACTGGTATGGTATTGTCTGGTGCACCATTTAATACAACACCTAGAGCAATCATCACAAGTATTAACACAGGTGCTAATACTATTACAGTTAGTTCACCTCCCACAGCAGGAGTATTAACTAATATAACATTTACTAGTTATCCTGCGGGTAATTTAAACATTAACACTATCAATGGTAATGTAGGATTTAGAATTAAATCAGGTGTATACATTGACAATGTAACAGCGTCAAGTGGTATGATAGCGAATGGAGCAGTACATGCAATTGCTACTCCTATCATTGGTGCAGTTAATAATAATGTAACATTTGCAAATGCAGCAACATTTTATATTCAAGGTGCACCTACTACAATTGGACCTGCAAATATTACCAATGCATATGCATTAGAAGTTAATTCAGGTGTTAGTAGATTTGGCGATGATATACAGGCTAACAGTAATGTTAATGTCAATGCTAGTTTAAATGCTACATCTGCTAATGTATCTGGAACAGCTAATATTGTTACATTAGAAGTATCTAGTCAGGCAAACTTAGGTGATATTGCTAATTTAACTATCTTAGGTGGTTTGCCAGGTTATGTATTGCAAACAGATGGAGCAGGCACATTAGATTGGGGTCCAGGTGGCGGTGGAAGTCAGCCAGCCCCTGCAGGTGGAAACAAGACAGTACAATATAATTATGAAGGTAACTTTGGTGCAAGTGGTACCTTCACCTTTGATAGTGATAGTGAAGTATTGTCAGTAGCATCATTAAATGTTGCTAATGGTAACATAACTGCTAATACTTTAACCATAATTGGTTCAACACAGAATGCATCATTCTCTATAGGAAATAGTAATGTAATCATTGGTAATAATGGTCCTATTAGTATCTCATCAGGTGGCACACCAAATGTATTGACGATTAGTCATGCTAATATTAATGCTAACGCTACCTTCTCTACTACTGGTTCTTTAATATATCAAGGACAAGCTGGATTAGTTGATGCTGGAAATTTTGTAGTAGGAGAGTCATATCAAATCACAACAATAGGTGATACTAATTGGGCTTCTATTGCAGGAACAAATAACATATCACCAGCTGATTTATTAATAGGCGAACCTTATATTATAACTACAGTAGGTGATACTGACTGGGTTAGTTTAGGTGCTGCACCAAGTGCGGTAGTTTATGGACAAATATCAGATACTAGCCCTGCTCAAGTTCAAGGTCATATTAATGATGGTGGACCTGTAGTTCAAGTTGTTGGTTATATAAGCAATGGATTAGATCCAACAAACCCATCAGTTGAACCTGGATTAATATTAACAGTAACCGTTGCAGACACAAACCCAGCTGTGTTACTAACTACAGGTATGTCACTTACTTGGGCTGGTATTGGATTACCTACAACGATTACAGGACAAATATCAGGAACAACAGGTAGAGAAGGTACATACAGTGTTGATGTTTCGCAGTTAGTTGATACTACTATTATCCAATCTATATTACCAGGTACTAATTTATATGTAAGTACTGTAAACACACCTGGAACAATAATTGCTGGCACAGTATTATCTGGCGATGGAATTATTACTAATACCACAGTTCTTGCACAAATTGATGGAACACCATCTGGTGTAGGTAACTATACAGTAGATACAAGTCAAGCAGCTTTTGACACAACAATAAATTCAATATCTCCTGGTACTACATTAAATGTATCTGCTGTTACATCAGGTACATTATCCGTAGGTTCAGTAATAACAGGTACAGGTGTTACATCTGGTACAACTATATTATCTTTTGGTACTGGGACTGGTGGTGTAGGAACATATACAGTTAACACTACTCAATTAGTAGCTCCAACAACTATTTCATCTGAATCTTCTGTTGGTACAACATTTGTTGCTACTAATGTTGGTACAGGTACTGGCATAGCAGATCAATATTATGTCGTTGGTAATACCTTTACTGCAACTAATGTTGGTTCAGGTACAGGTATAGCAGTATTAAATGGAGCACAAGATCGTGGTGCAATTCTTAACTATTGGGAAACTAACTTAGGATTTGCAACAAATGCATTCATGGGATGGCATCAGGCAAATCTAGAATTCTTAGTTGCTAACCAAGTTACAATTGACAATGGTATCATCACAGAATATACTGAAGGTAATCTACGAGCAAATTGGTTCTTAGGTAACTTTACGGGTAATATATATGGACCTATTGCAGGTCCAGGGCAAAATACTCAAGTTATATTCCAAAATGACCAATTCATGAATGGTGCAGTTGGTTTTACATATGACAACACTACTAACTCAGTATACATTGCTAATGTGTTGACAGTAGACGGTAATATTTTAGGTAATGGCAATGTCAATGCTAATGGTTATTTAAATGTATTACTTGATGCTAATGTAGGTGGTAACATCACCTCTACTGGCAATATATCTAGTTTGGGTAATATATATTCTCAATATGATGCTACTATTGGTGGAAACGCTAATATCGGCAACAACATGCTATTGTTGGGTAACTTGATTACTTCTGGTAATATATCTGCTAATAACTATAGCGGGTCTGGTAATTTGTATACCTTAGGTGATCTATCAGGAACCAACATCATAGCATCAGGTAATATAAGTGCTATTGAAAATATCAGTGGTTTGGCTGCTACTTTTTCAAGTGACTTGAATGTAGGTGGAAATGCAAATGTCAATGGTAATTTAGTATTAGGCGGTGATTTACACTTATTAACACCGCATGGTAACTTCACTGCCAATGGAATGTCAACTGATGGAAACACATTTGTAGTATCCAGTTCAAAAGACATGGATATTCAAAGTGCTAACTTGAATATTAGTTCAGGCAGAGTGGAAATTAGTGGCTACATGAATGTAAGTGGTCATACGAATGTGGCTAGCTACTTACAGGCTGATGGTACTATATATTCTAACTCTGGATTTTCTGCAAGAAATCTTTCTCCAATATCTACTGGTGGTACAATCTATGGTGGTAATTTAGATATTACTGGAAATGCTACTATCAATAATTTAACTACCACATTGTCAGCATATGCGTACAATCAACCAAACATTACCAATGTTGGTATATTGACTGATCTAGCAGTTAGTGGTAATATCACCGCTGATAATGGTAATATAATTTTAGATACTACTGGTAACATCACATTATTGAGTGGTAATGTAGTTGGACAAGTTGATGGAGCACCTGCAGGTCCTACATATTTTATTGGTAACGGTGTTTATCTAAGTGGCATAACATTTACTGGTTCTACTGGTGGTAGAATAGAAAATGGCGGAAGTAATGTTTCTATATATGGTCCTAGTACAAATATAGAAATGTCGGTTAACTTAGTTAATGTAGTTAGCATTTCAAGTAGTGCAATGTCATTAACTGGTTATCCAGGCACAATGGATTTAAATGTCAGTGGTAACATCTCTGCACCTAGCTTTGCTAATGGTACTAGTAACTTAGTAATAAGACACAGTGATGATATCACTTTGTCAGTTGCTGGAACACCTAATGTAATTCAAGCTACTTCAAGTAGTGTAAACATTATTGGTAATTTTTCTGTTACTGGAAATAGTAATTTAGAATCTAATTTACAAATTGGTGGCAATGCAAACATTGTAGGTAATGCAAACATTCATGGTACATACACTGATGTTACTGGAAATTTAATTGTACATTCTAATGCAAATGTTATAGGAAATGTACTAGTTGGTACATTTGATAGTACAGGTTTTCCTTCTGGTTTCCCAGGAAAACCCGTAATAAAATCTGATGCTAATATTGCAGGTGAAACAACAATTGGTGGAAACTTAACAGTTGGATGGAGTGAAGACAACACACTTGCAAATACTGGTCGTTCTAACATAACTGTATTTGGTAATATTTACGGCTTGCGTGATGGTGATCCTAGAGGAACTACTTACTATTTTGGTAATGCTGCATTCTTAGAAGGTATCCCACCGTCTCCGGCTGGTTCATATATTAGCAACGGAAGTTCAAATGTATCTATTTACGGCCCTAATGCTAACATCAACATGTCTGTTAATACAGTCAATGTTGTAACAGTATCAACTGTAATATCTAATTCAGTAATAACAGCAGCGATGACATTAGGTGCCCAGCGAGATGCAGGGCCAGGTGGAATCCCATCAGCATATACAGGTCCAGTAAATTTAAACCTAATAAGCAATAGTGGCATTAATCTTTCTGGTTATGGTAATATTGAATTAGAACATGGGTACATTGTTGGACCTCATGCAAATATTAATACATTGTATGCTAATCTAGGTAATATCCCTGCATTCACTTCAAGTGGAATAACTATCAATGATAATGAAGGTTCTCAATTAGGTGACGGATATTTAACTGTTGCAGGAAATGCGAGAATTGGAAGAGCACTATCTGTTTCTGGAGAAACTAATGTATATGGTTATTTCCAAGCATTCAATGGTTCTAACTTATCCGGTGGTGTAACTGTATTCGGTGGTATAACTTTACCGTATTCTGGTATCAGTGCACCAGAAGGAACAGTAAGTAGTAACAACGCCTCAATGAGTAACAATATCAGTGTTGGCGGAAATGCAACAGTTGGTAACTATTTAACAGTAGATGCATCAGGTGGTACATTAGGTTCTGCTGGTATCATAGGTAAACTTGGTAAAGGTAATTCTTATATCAGTACACCTGACTCAAGTGGTAACATATATATTAATTTAGGTAATGTTGACAGTCTTGCAGATCCTGGCACAAACATCATTAGATTATCAGCAACTCCTATACCAACAGTAAGTACTTCTGTTTCTGAAGCAGTTTATGCTGGTAATGTATTCACTGTAACTGATTCTACTGTATTCAATCTTAACGATCCAGTACAATTTACTGGCACTGTTTTTGGTAATGTATCTACTGGTGGAACTTATTATGTAAAAACAAAACCAACATCAACTACATTAACAGTATCTAATTTATTAGGTGAAGCACCATTATCAGTAGAATTAATTAGTACAGCAACAGCAACATCAGCAACAGATAATACAATAACTGTAAATAATGGAACTCAATTTGTAGTTGGAGCAGGTGTTAAATTTACTGGTACAACATTTGGTGGAATAGTAGCAAATACAACATACTATGTATATTCATCTACTTCTACTACATTACAGATTTCTTCAGACCCACAAAGCACAGGAACATTTGCACCACTTACATTAACTGATGCATCTGGATCAATGCAGGTAACTAATGCTATTGTTGCTACAATAACTTTAGCTACATTAGATCCAGGTGGTGATTACTTTACCGTACAAAACCCACCTGAATATCTTGATGGATTTAATTTAAATGACGCAGTGCAATTTACTGGCACTGTTTTTGGTGGAGTATCACTTGGTGTAACATATTATATAGTTGGACTGGTTGACGCTTCATTATCACCTACACAACCATATACCAATATACTTATTTCTGCTACTGTTGGTGGTGCATCATTAACATTAACAACTGGTTCTGGTTCAATGACAATGACCAGAATAGGTTACGGTGGTTCTATGACTGTAACTAGAGCAAGTAGTTTAGATACTAATATGCTGTTAGAAGGTAAGTTAAATGTAACTGGACAGGCTAATTTTACCGGCGGTGTAAACTTCATTGGTGATGCAGTAGTAGAAGGTAATTTAAGCGTAACAGAAAATACTAATGTTGATGGTAATGTAACTGTCACTGGTATTATAACTGCACAATCTATAACTGTTACAGGTGATTTCGATGTTCCAGGTAATATCACAGCTGGCAATTTAATATCATTGGGTAACATTTCCGCTGTTGATGATGTAAGTGGTAACACTGGTACTTTTGCTGACAATGTTAGTGTAGGTAACAACATAACAATCATTGGAAACATTGAAGCAGGATCTGGGTCATATTCTAACTTGGGTAATGCTGTTCAAGGTAATTATTTCGTCGGTAATGGTTTCTATTTAACTGGCGTTGTAGCTAGCGGACCTCCTTATAGTAGATTAGAAAATGGTTCAAGTAATATTGAGGTATTATTCCCTAATGGAAATGCAACTATTACAGTTGGTGGTATTGCAAATGTATTAAATGTTTCTACAATTGGTGCTAATATCAAGGGTATTGCTAACATCACTGGTAATTTAGTTGTTGGTGGCAATGCTAATATAAGAGTTAACGCTAATATAGGTGGTAGTGTTGTAGTAGGTGGTAATGCTAATATAGTTGCAAATGCTAATGTAGGTGGCAATCTAACAGTAGCTGGTGAGTTAATGGCAGCTAATGCTGATTTAGGTTATCAAGCTAATGCACAGTTCTTTGTAGGTAATGGTTTCTATCTAACTGGTATCCAAGCTACAGCCGGAACATCAATGGTTAACGGTTCAAGTAATATTGTTACCCGTTATAGCGGAAATACTACATTCTCAGTTGCAGGCATCCCTAATGTATTCTTAGTTGCCAACAATGGTGTATATGTTTCTGGTAATATAAGCTCTACTGCTAATGCTAATATTGCTGGTAACCTGAATTTGACAAATGCTGCTAATATCGGCGGTAATGTGAATGTTACTGGTAATCTAAAAGTAAGTAACATAACCAATGTTTTCACTATAATTAATGGTACAAGTAATCTAAGAATTGCACCAAGTGGGGCAGTTGGTATTAGCGTAAGCGGAACATCTAATGTTGTAACTGTCACCCCAACATCAACTACTTTAACTAGTAACTTGAGTGTATTGCAAAATACATCAATTACAGGAATACTATCAGTTGCTACTATTACTGGGGTACAAAACTTAACAGTATCTGGAAATACACAAACTGGAAATCTAACTTCTCTATTCAGTACTATTCTTAATGGTCCAGTAACTATAACCAACGGCCCTTTAAATATTACAGGAGATACAGCATTAAGTGGTAATTTAACAGTAGCTAGAAATGAAACTGTTGGTGGAAATGTTACTGTTGGTGGCTGGATAAACACAATTGGCACTGCTAATGTTCTGTCTCTATACTCTCGTAGTACTATTCATTCTGCAGGTGATATAACTTCAGATGGAAATGTTAATGTACAATCAAATTTAAATGTTGGTCAAATATTAAGTGGTAATATTTATACAGGCGGGGTAATTGATGCTTCTGATACAATTACTGGTGGCAACTTAGTAACAGGTGGTGATTTATCTGTTGCCGGTGACGCTTATATATCAACTAATGTCAATGTTGGTGGTAATGTAGTAGCAGGGTTCTATTTTGGTAATGGTAGTCAATTAACTGGTGTACAAGCTTCAGGTGGTACATCAAACAGCATTGCAAATGGTACTAGTAATGTTAGCATCCCAGTAGTCAATGGTAATATCCATATGGGTGCTAATGGTGTTGCAGATGTAGTAATTGTTGCAAACTCAGGATTATATACAAGCAACTTATCTGTTGCAGGAAATAGTAATTTAAATGGCATTAGTAATGTTAAGATTACAGGCGGTACTAATGGACAAGTAATTCAAACAGATGGTTTAGGTAATTTATCATTCACATCTATTAGCACATCAAGCATATCTAATGGTACTAGTAATATTAATATACCTTCAGTGAATGGTAATGTTAATATAAGTAGTGCAGGTAATGCTAATGTAGTTGTTGTAACTGGTACTGGCATAAATGTTAATGGTGTAAGTAATTTAGGTCCAGTAGGCAATGTTAAAATAACCGGTGGAACATCAGGACAAGTAGTTCAAACAGATGGTACTGGTAACCTATCATTTACTACTATAAGTACTTCAGGAGTGTCTAACGGTACTTCAAGTGTAACCATACCGGTAATTAATGGTAATGTAGACTTAACTGCAAATGGCAATACTACATTGGTTGTGACTGAGACAGGTGCTAATGTTGTAGGTTCATTGGGTGTTTCAGTTAACTTAATGACAGGAAATGGCACTGCTGCTACTTACAACGACATTAATGCTATTGCAACTAGTTATGCTGCTACAAGAATTAAGCGTGCCGGAACAGAGCGCTGGTTAATAGGAGCTGATGCTAGCTCTGCTAATGGTAATGCAGTTATACGCTATAACGCTACTACCAATTATGTAACAGTTGCTGAAACAGGATTAGTAACATTATCAAACAATTTAAGTGTAACTGGTAACGCAAATGTAGGTAACTTGACAACACTCGGTAATATTACAAGTGGTAATGCTAACTTAGGTAACCTAGTACTAGCTAACTATGTAAATGTATCAAGTAATGTAACTGCGGGTAATGCTAACTTAGGTAACTTAGTATTAGCTAATTATGTAAATGTATCAAGCAATGTAACTGCAGGTAATGCTAACTTAGGTAACTTGGTATTAGCTAACTACATCAATGTTAGTGCTAATATTACAAGTGGTAATGCTAACTTAGGTAACTTAGTAACTGCAAATTATATAAACATTGCCGCTAACGCTAACATCACAGGTAATGTTACAGCAGGTAACGCTAATCTTGGTAATCTAGTCACTGCTAACTATGCAAACATCATTGGTAACATTACAAGTGGCAATGCTAACTTAGGTAATTTAGTAACAGCAAATTATATAAACATTGCAGTAAATGCAAATGTAATCGGAAATGTATCAGCGGGCAATGCAAATCTTGGTAACCTAATTACTGCAAATTATATAAACATTACTGCTAATGCAAACATCACCGGTAATGTTACTGCAGGTAATGCAAACTTAGGCAATCTAGTAACTGCCAACTATGCAAATATTGCTAACGACATTAATGCTCTAGGTAACATCAATGGCGGTAATGCTAACTTGGGTAATCTAGTTACAGCCAACTATGCAAACTTTGCTAATGATGTTAATACATTAGGCAATATTACAGCAAGTAATGCCAACCTTGGTAATCTAGTAACTGCTAACTATGCAAATATTGCTAATGATGTCAATGTATCAGGTAATGTTAACGCAAACAATGCTAATATAAGCAATACAGTAACCGCTAGCAATTTCAATACATCTGGTTCCGGTGGTGACATCACATTAAGTGGCGGTAACATTCAGGGCGCTAATGTAGTATCGGCAAATTCTATTGAAATTACAAACAATGCTAATGTTGGTAATATAACATTTAATGCTGGTAATATAACTGGTACAGGTAATATTACTGCAGGATACTATTTTGGTAATGGTAGTCAACTAACTGGTATTAATGCATCTGGTGGTACTGCAAACACAATCGCTAATGGTAGTAGTAATGTAAATATTCCAGTAGCTGACGGAAATGTTATCATATCATCAGCCGGTAATGCTAATGTAGTTGTGATTACTGGTACTGGTATAAATGTATCTGGTACTGCAAACTTTACAGGTGATCTAACAGCAGGTAATGCTTATTTTGGTAATTTAATATCTGCTAACTATGCAAACTTTGCTAACGATGTTAATATATTAGGTAATATTACAGCAAGTAATGCTAACTTGGGTAATCTAGTTACAGCTAATTATGTAAACTTAGCTAATGACTTAAATGTACTTGGTAATGCTAATCTTGGTAATCTAGTTACTGCTAACTATGCAAACTTAGCTAATGACTTAAATGTACTTGGTAATATCTATGCAAGTAATGCTAACCTAGGTAACCTAGTATCTGCTAATTATGTAAACTTAGCTAATGACTTGAATGTACTTGGTAATGCTAATCTTGGTAACTTAACTACAAATACAGCAATCATTACAACAGGTAATATTACTACTATCAATAGTGGATTGTTGCAAAATGGTAATAGTAATGTAACTATTGCTGCAAACTCTTATGTAACGGTTACTGCAATTGGTAATTCTACATTAGTAATTACTGATACTGGTGCAAATATTACTGGCACTGCAAATATTACAGGCAATGCTAATGTAGGTAACTTAGGCGCCACTCAAGTATTAGCAACTGCAAATATCATTGCACCACAATTAATAAGCAACATATCAACTGGTACTGCACCATTGGTAGTAATAAGCAATACTCAGATAGCAAACATGAATGTTGCTACTGCAGGTAACTTGGTAAATGGTACAAGCAATGTAAGTATACCAGTAACTAATGGTAATATCAATTTTGTATCTAGTGGAAATACTACATTAGTTGTAACTAATACTGGGGCAAACATTTCAGGTACTGCAAATGTTGTTGGTAACTTAGCAGTAATTGGTAATGTAAGTGTACAAAGCAATATTGAAGCCGGTAATGTTTTTGCTAATAGCGGAACAATAGGTGCTAGCTTATTAACAGGTACATTAACAACAGCAGCACAGCCAAATATTACTAGCGTGGGTTCATTGAGTAGTTTAGTAGTTACTGGTAATATAACAGCAGGTAACGCTAACTTAGGTAATCTAGTACAAGCAAACTATATCAATGGTAATGGTGTAAATATTTCTGGATTGACATTAGCTAATAGCTTAACTGATGTAAGCGTATCATCTGCAACAAATGGTCAAATACTACAGTATAATGGTGTTATTTGGATTCCAGCTAATAATACAAATACAGTATCTGCTGGTGCAGGCGTTAATTTCTGGTTAGCTCCTCCAACATTAATTGCTAATGTTGCGGCTAATAACTATTTCCAAGTTGAGACATTTGATGGTAATCCAAACACAACACCATCTAATACAAGCATTACAATAGCTAATGGTAGTACAAATGTTATCGTAGGTGGTCAGTCACTTGCGTTGGGTAGAACACAAATCGATCCAGGTAACTGGGACTTCTCAATTTGGGCCAATGTTAATAGTACGAGTGGTACATCAAATATAGGCGTTGCTATTTATGTAATTACACAAGAGTCTGGTACTGTCACAATGTCTGGTACTGGTACAACTAGAACAGCTACATTTACAACAGGTACTCCGTTCTTCAATGCTAATGGTAGTGCTACAATTACTGCTGCTAGCTTCTTGGAAACACCAAAAGGTGTTTATCAGATTAGTGCTATCACAAGTAATACAGTAGCTACAATTGACACACCAACTACATATACTAATGAAAGTGCAGTAACAGGTAATGTTTGGAATCAGTATTTCTATATTGATGGTGTAACTATTACTTCTACTGGCATACAGGAATATTTATTAGGCACTACTGAATCATTAATAAGCATTAATGAAACTGATGCATTGGGTGTACTTGTGTTTGGTTCCGTATCTGGTGGTAGCAGTAAGACATTCACAGTTAATACAGGTGGAACACAAGAAGCATTCCATGTAACGACACCATTTGCTTCATTACACGATAGTTTGGCTGGATTGCAAGGTGGCCAAGCAAATGAATACTTCCACTTATCACAAGCAGAATATACTGGTACAGGATCTGGTAATTTTGTTCGTCAAAACACTCCATCATTATTAACACCTGACATTGGTGATGCAACTGGTTCAAGCTTAAATGTTGGAACAGGTAATATTACATCTGGTAACTTGAATGTATCTTCACAAGTAGTAGCAAGTACATTGACAAGTAATGTAGCAACAGGTACTAGCCCGATAACAGTAACTAGTACAACATTAGTTCCTAACTTATATGCTGCCCGTGCAAATGTAAGCGACTATAGTGTAATTACTTCAAACACAACTGGTATATTCTATCCAACTTTTGTAAGCGCAAATACTGCAGGTAATTATATATTAGGTAGTAATGCAAATCTATCATTTAATGCTGCGACTGGCACATTAACTTCTAATATATTAACTGTAACAGGTAATATCACTAGTGGCAATGCTAATTTAGGTAATCTAGTTACTGCTAACTATGCAAATATAGTTGGTAATATCACTAGTGGTAATGCTAATTTAGGTAATCTAGTTACTGCCAACTATATAAACATCAATAATAATGCTAATGTTACTGGCAACATTACATCAGGTAACGCTAACTTAGGTAATCTAGTAACTGCTAATTATGTAAACTTAGCCAATGACTTAAATGTCTTAGGTAATGCAAATGTAGGTAATATAACATTCACTACTGGTAATATTACTGGAACTGGTAATATTACTGCAGGTTACTTTATTGGTAATGGTAGTAGTTTAACAGATTTATTAACAGTAAGCCAATATGCTTCTGGTACTCTTTCTAATATTGTTGCTAATGTTAACACAATTAGATTTGATACTACCACAGGTATATATGTTACTGATTTGGGTTCAGGTGAGGCGTTAATCTCATTAGGTAGCTCATTTAAGACATGGGAAGTTGCAGGACAAACAAGTCTTGTAGCTGTAGGCGAAGACACTGTTCAATTTGTAGCAGGCACTGGAATCACAATTACTACAAACGCTGCTGCTTACCCGCAACAAATTGAATTTAGTTCTAGTTCAGATGGTGTCAGCAATGGAAATAGTAATATTTCTATTCCATTCGCAAATGGTAATGTTAACATTAGTGCTGTAGGAAATGCTAATGTAGTAGTAGTAACAGGCACTGGATTAAATGTTTATGGTACATTGAATTCTACTGGAAATGCTAATGTTGGTAACTTAGGAACAAGTGGACTAATCACTGCAACTGGTAATGTAAGTGGTGGTAATTTAAGTACAGGTGGTGTACTAAGTGTAACTGGTAACGCTAATGTTGGTAATTTAGGTACAACAGGTAATGTCACTGCAGGCTATTTCATAGGTAATGGTAGTCAATTAACAGGTGTAGTTACAACAGGTGGTACCGCAAATAATATTGCAAATGGTACAAGTAATGTAAACATTCCAGTAGTTAATGGTAATATTACTATTGGTAGTGCAGGTACAAGTAATGTAGTTGTAATTTCTAGTACAGGAATGAATGTTGCAGGAACTGCAAACATCAGTGGTAATGCTAACATCGGAAATATTGGTACAAGTGGTATACTATCAGTCACAGGCAATGCCAATGTTGGTAACTTAGGCACTAGTGGACTAATCACTGCAACTGGTAATGTAAGTGGTGGTAATTTAAGTACAGGCGGTGACTTAAATGTTACTGGTAATGCAACTGTAGGTAATTTAAGTACAGGCGGTGCATTGAGTGTTACCGGTAATATAAGTGGTGGTAACTTATCAACTACTGGTAAGTTGAGTGTAACAGGTAATGCTAACATCGGAAACATTGGTACAAGTGGTATACTATCAGTCACAGGAAATGCTAATGTTGGTAACATAGGTGCTAGCAGAGGTGTATTCACAAGTAATGTATCTGTGAATAATCTATCTGTATCAACTTATGTTTCATCAAGCTTGATCCCTAGCGCAAATATTACATTCACATTAGGTAACGCAACTAATCGTTGGAAAGATTTATGGTTGTCAAATAGTACATTGTACTTTGATGATCTACAAACTGTTACTGCTGGATCTATGACAAGTGGTAATACGAATGTAACTATCCCTGTTGTTGATGGTAATATTAATCTAACTGCAAATGGAAACAGCACAATAGTTGTAACTGAACTTGGTGCAAATGTCATTGGTTACTTATCCGTAATTGGAAATGCTAATGTAAGCAATTTAGGTTCGGATGGCATAATTACCGCTATTGGTAATATCACTGGTGGAAACATAGCAACAGGCGGCAACTTAAATGTTACTGGTAATGCAACTGTAGGTAATTTAAGTACAAGTGGTGCATTGAGTGCTACTGGTAATGTAAGTGGTGGTAACTTATCAACTACTGGTAAGTTGAGTGTAACTGGTAATGCTAATATTGGAAACATTGGTACAAGTGGATTGATCGTTGCTACTGGTAATATTACTGGTGGTAATTTAATTACTGGCGGCATATTGAGTGTTACTGGTAATGCTAATGTAGGTAACATAGGAGCAACAGTTGGTGTATTCGTTGGTAATATATCAGCGGGTAATGCTACTTTGGGTAACCTAGCTAGCGCAAATTATTTCAGCGGCGATGGTCACTTATTATCTAACTTAACTATACCTGCAGGAACTAGCTTACTCAATGGTAACAGTAATGTTATCGTAACCGCTAACTCTAATGTTAATATTTCATCAACTGGTAATGCCAATGTAGTTGTTGTTACTGGTACTGGTATGAATGTTTATGGCACTGCTAACATAACAGGCAATGCTAATGTTGGCAACTTAGGTACAAGTGGCAATATTACTGCAGGTTATTTCTTAGGTAACGGTAGCCAATTAACAGGTATTTCAACTAGCAGCAACACTATTTTCAATGGCAATAGTAATGTAAGTATTGCTACAAGTAACGGCAATATTACAATGAGTGCAGTAGGTAATGCCAATGTTGTTGTAGTTACTGGTACAGGTATGAATGTTGCTGGTACTGCTAATATTACTGGTAATATTGTAATTGGATCTGGTACAGGTGGTAATTTAACTGGTGCGAATGTTATCAATGCAAATACAGGTAACTTTTCTGGTAACATAACTGCTGGAAATATAAGTGCAACAAACGGAAACTTCACTACTGCCAATGTAACTGGACAAATAATCTCAACTGTAGCTACAGGTACTGCCCCATTAGTTGTATCTAGCACGACACTAGTTGCCAACTTAAATGCCAATACATTGAATGGAGCAACTACCGCTTCAGCAAATACAGCGAGCACTATTGCATTGAGAGATGCAAATGGTAATATTTCTGCAAATTACTTCATTGGTAATGGTAGTCAGTTAACTGGTATTTCAGCAAGTAGCAATACTATCTTTAATGGTAACAGTAATGTCAGCATAGCAACAAGTAACGGCAATATTACAATGAGTGCTGTTGGCAATGCTAACATTGTTGTAGTAACTGGCACTGGCGCTAATATTGCAGGTTATGCAAATATTACTGGTAATGTAGCATTAAGTGGTGCTAATGTATCTTTGGGTGCAGTTGGTAATCTGCATGTTACCGGTGGTAGCAATGGATATGTGTTAAGCACAGACGGTACAGGAAATCTAAGTTGGGCAGCAGCCTCAACTACATCTATTACAGTTAACAACTTTACAGGTGACGGAACAACTACTGCGTTTACATTAAGTGTGACACCGGCAAATGTTAACCAAACTTCTGTTAACTATAACGGAGCATTACAATTAAGATCATCGTATACAGTATCAGGTAGTACATTAACATTCTCAGCAGCACCGGCAGCTGGATCATTGATTGAAGTTACTACTACAACATTAGGTGGCACTGGCGGCGGTGGTGGCGGAGTAACATCTGCAAAAGCATTTGGCTATTCATTAATATTCGGAGGATAAAATGGCAGCACCAAACTTGATAGCAGCTTCAACTATAACAGGTAAAACTTCAGTTGCAGCATTAACAACAGTAACAGCTAATATAATTACTAACAGTTCGGGTAGTAATACAGTAGATAAGATAGAAAATATAACTTTAACTAATTATTCATCGGGAACAGTAAATGCTAATGTTATGATAAATCGTAGTTCAACTATATATTATATCGGTGGTAATGTATCAATACCTGCATATAGCACATTAGTAGTATTGGCTAAAGACACATCAATTTACTTAGAAGAAGGTGATGTATTACAGGCTAATGTTTCAGCCAATACCACTGTTAATTTAACATCATCATATGAATTAATAGCATCATAACATGAGAACTAGAGCAAATTACGGCGTAATTGGTGTTATACAGACATTAAATACCTCTTCTACAGGCGGAATATATTCGGCAGTAGATCAACAACTAGCATCACAATCCAGCAACTGGCCACTTTCCGGTCGTACTATAAATTATTTAATAGTAGCAGGTGGTGGGGGTGGCGCAGGATTTGCAGGTGGCGGTGGAGCAGGCGGCCTATTGTCAAGTACTGCAACTTTGAGTTTTGGTGTAACATATACAGTAACTGTTGGAGGTGGTGGATCTGCCACATCAGGCCTTCAGCAGGGAAATAACGGTATGAATTCGTCAATTACTGCTAGTGCTTTCTCTATTATTGCAACTGGCGGCGGAGGTGGCGGTGAAAGAAGTGGTGGTTTTCAAGGCGTTAATGGAAGTAGTGGAGGATCCGGTGGTGGCGCTAGTCCTTCTGACAGCGGTACATACGGAATAGGTGGTATAGCTAGTCCTGCTGGTCAGGGTAATAATGGTGGCAATGGTCCTGGATATCCAAGCACTAGCTATGGATGGGGTGGTGGAGGCGGTGGTGGCGCAGGAGCTGCTGGAGGTTCAGCTAACGGTAACACCGGTGGCAATGGTGGTGTTGGTTTAGCTAACCCTATTGCAGGTAGTACTGCTGGTCAATTGATTTCTACTACTTACTACTTGTCAGGCGGCGGCGGTGGCGGTTCATACGCCGGCAACGCTACTGGCAGTGGTGGCAATGGTGGCGGAGGAGCTGGATCAAGTAATGGAAGTGCTACTACAGGTACAGTTAACACTGGTGGTGGTGGTGGCGGTGGAGCAGCCGGCTACGGCGGTGGATATGGAGCTGGTGGAGGTAGTGGTGTTGTTGTCATTAGTTACCCAAACACTTTTGCAGCACCCTCAGCAACCACAGGTAGTCCAACATTAATTAATACTGGCGGGTATTATATCTACACCTGGACTGGTAGTGGATCAATAACATTTTAAGGAAGAATAATATATGCAATTTACAGGTGGAATTACTTTAGGTGCTATGACATTAGGGACTTTGGCTCCTGCTACTACCACAGT